>Ga0310786_10002793_pt1 | contig 26167 bp, 27 predicted proteins | sample AusTroGonzalo_MG_FD_203881 | JGI IMG/M metagenome (GOLD analysis project Ga0310786, IMG submission 203881) | Bovine rumen microbial communities from tropical cattle in Woodstock, Queensland, Australia - Gonzalo_03 (v2) (version 2) | ecosystem: Host-associated > Mammals > Digestive system >...
TAGCTTCAGAGAACCGTTGAAGCGACGCACTCGATCTCCGCGATGCCGGGTATGGCACGGAGAGCATCCTCGAGCTTGCTTCCAATCTCTGAATCAGTGTCGTCGATGACGAAACCGGCTGTGATCTTCATGAGACCGAAAGCAACAGGGTTGATGCTGGTCTCTGTGATCTTGATGCCTGCAGGGATGAGGGTGGGCAATTTCTCGACGATAGCGTTGAGGTCCACATCGGTTCCTTCGGGCATGAGGTCATATCCTGCAACAATCTGTCCCATTTCAACACCTCATGGTCCGATGAATCCGCATTTCTTGCACTCGTAAGGGACACTCTGGTCGCGGCACTGATCGCACCTTCCGATCTCGTAGTCCCCGCACTTGGGGCACTTGAAGAAAGTGTTGCCGTGGCCGATGAGCCTCTTACCGCATGAAGAGCATATTTTGTCAGCTGCCATGTATTGTGCGATAAAATAAGTTATATAAATAAGGGCTGGTAGGTTCTTTAATTCTCAAAAACGGGGTTCTGTCGAGTTTGATATACTCCTATTCCATGTGCCAAGCATGAGGATCCATCCCGATTGCGTGCCGTGTCTGATGAAACGTATCCTGTTCCAATCCAGATTGGCCGAAGGTATGGATGAGAGGGCCTCCGTCCAGAATTCTCTGAAGGTCTTCGCCGACGGTTTCGATTACAGCAGGAAGTCGGTCGATGTCGCGACCGAGGTCCACCGGGCATCCTATGCCGTTTTGGGTGACGATCCCTATCACGACCTCAAGATCCGTGCGGACAAAGTGGCAGAGAAATATATGGATCTGGCACAGCGTTATATCGACGGTTCGGACGATAAGCTCAGGGCATGTCTCATGGTGGCAGTAATAGGCAACATCATGGACTTCGGATCAACGGGAGGCATCGACAAACCGGAGCTTTTCGAGCAGATGTTCGACGATCTCATCGAGCAGGGACTCGGTCTTGACGATTCCGACAGGATCGAGGCGATACTGGACAGGCCCGGCACCATCGTCTACATGTTCGATAACTGCGGGGAGTCGCAGCTGGACAAGATCCTGATCAGGTATCTCCGCTCCCGTGGGAAGAGGGTCGTGGGTATGGTGAGGGGGAGACCGATCCTCAACGATGTCACGATGGACGATGCTCAGCGCTCCGGGCTGGACAAGGAAGTGGATCTCATGCTCGACACCGGCACATTCTACGTCGGCATCGACTGGAGGGACGTACCTCCAGAGCTCATGAAGGAGATCAACGGATGCGATATGATAATAGCAAAGGGAATGGGGAACTACGAATCTTTATCGGATGAGGTGCTTCCTGTCCCTGTAGCGCATGTGCTCCGTACGAAGTGCGGCCCCGTCGCGAGCTCCATAGGGGTTCCGCTGGACCAGAACGTCGTGTATGTGCGCGGGTGATCCCATGAAGGTAAGACAGGCTGTAGTCATGGTCGGCGGGATGGGTACGCGTCTCCGCCCTCTGACAGAGAACAAACCGAAACCCATGCTGTCCGTGGCGGACAAGCCGTGCATCTGGTATCTGATGAGGTCATTGGCCCGTGCAGGCATCGAGGAGGTCATCCTAGCATGCGGATACAAGCCCGGCATGATGGAATCGCTCGGAGACGGCAGCGATCTGGGGATCAGGATCGTCTATTCCTATGAGGACGAGCCCCTCGGGACGGCCGGTGCCATCAAGAATGTGGAACCCAGGCTGGACGACGTATTCGTGGCCGCAAACGGGGATGTTTTCGCGGATATCGATGTCAAGAAGGAGGTCGAGACGCATTTCGAGCACGATGCGACGATAACCATCGCCCTCACACCGGTGGAGAACCCGTGCGAGTTCGGCATAGCCCGTGTCGACGATACCGGAAGGATATTGGAATTCAAGGAGAAGCCCAAACCGGAAGAGGTCTTCTCCAATCTGATCAACGCAGGCGTCTACGTTGTGAACAAATCCGTTCTCGACAAGGTCCCGGCAGGACAGTTCTTCGACTTCTCCAAGGATCTGGTCAAGATCCTGATGGAAGAGGGGAAGAGGATACAGTCGTACAACCTCAGCGGAACATGGATGGACGTCGGAAGGCCCCACGACCTTCTGGAGGCCAACCTTGCAGTGGCGGAGAGTGAATACAGGCTGAAGGTATTCGATTCCGCCGTAGAGTGCTGCACGAAGGATCAGTTCTATCTCGGTCCAGGAGCATCCATCGCGAACTCGACCACAAACAAGACCGTAATATCCAAAGGCTCGAATGTGAAGGATTCGGTGCTCAGCCGCGTGCTTTTGCTCAACGATTGTAAGGTAGACGGCGCAAAGATCACGGATTCGATACTCGGCGACGGATGTGTCGTGAAGAAGGGTGCTGAGATCTCCAATGCCGTATTGGCCGATAACACTGTGGTAGAGGAAGGTCAGAGGATCGAGGGCGACAGGATCGTCTGAGATCATTTGGACTTGCGCTCTTCGACGATCTCCTTGTAGAGAGCGTCAAGGGCCTCTGCCGTCTTCTGTATCGAGTATTCCTCAGCGGTCGCTCTCGCGCCCTTCTTGAGTTCATCGATATGTGCCAGACCTTCATTGATAACTCTGGCGCAGTCCTCTACGGTTGTCTCGAAGAGGTATCCGTTCACGCCGTCCTTTATCACGTCGGTGAACGCGCGGCCGTTGGCGCACATAGCAGGTATCTCGCAGGCCATGGCTTCCAGAGTGGTCAGGCCCTGGGTCTCGAACTTCGAAGCGGTGATGAAGATGTCGGCGCACGAGTAGTAGGAGACCAGTTCGTCATCTGGCACGAATCCGGCGAATATGACCCTGTCCTGAAGTCCGAGGTCCGCAGCGAGCTGTCTCCATTCCTGGTCGCAGGGTCCTTTCCCGCATACCAGCAGAACGACGTCGTCCGGGACCGATTTCATGGTCTCTATCAGAAGGTCCACCTTCTTCTCAAAAGACATGCGGCCGACCGTGATCAGCACCCTCTTGCCGACGAGTCCGTGCCTTTCCCTGATCTCGTCCCCTCTGTCGTTCTTCCTGAATCTGTCGGTATCGACGCCGACGGGGATGATCTCCATCCTTTTGGGCTTGACACCCATCTCCAGGAGCTCTCTGGCGATGGGAGGGGTCGGCACTATGAGGGCGTTCGGTCTCCTCAGTTCCTGCCTCAGATAGATCTGCACCAGCTTGTTCAGGAGGTTGGGCGGGATCTTGATCGGAGAGTACTGGTAAGCGACCTCGTTGACCATGGTGACGAATGTCTGGACAGTAGGGATCCCGGTGAAATGCGATGTCACCAGTCCCTTCAGGGTCATAACGGTGCATCCGTGCATGTGTATGATGTCCGGGTTCAGCTCTTTGATTATCTTCAGATTGTTGTGCCTGAATGTCGGAAGATAGTACCCTTCGTAGGACTTGAATGGTTTCGCCTTGACGTAGTAGACCCCCTTTTCGCGGTCCTTCTCGCCGGGATCGGGGGCGATGATGAAGACCTCGTGCCCCATCCTTTCCAGGCATTGTCTCGTGGTGTAGACCTGGGTAGCCACTCCGTCTCTGGTCGGGAAGTAGCTGTCGGTGACTATTGCCACCTTCATTTCTTCCACACCCTTGCATCAGATTCGATACCGAGTTTCTTCTTCCTTTTCGTCGCCATTATGGCGCTCAGCGCTATGACGATGATCAGCGTGATGAACATGACAGTTCTCGACATTCCGCTGTCGAAGTATGTGGCTATCGACTGTCCCATGAGCATGATGAGACCGTATTTCAGGAAGTATCCGAACATGAGCCAGAAGACGCATTTCCCCACGTCCCATCTCTTCCTCATTCCGGCCATGAACGCTCCGCAGAACGGCACCATGGGGGCAATCCTGTTGATCAGCATGACCTTCTCGTCGCTGACGATCAGGAATTCAACGTACTTCTGGAGAGCCTTGTCTATCCTCTTCGGCAGACCTGTCTTCCTGACGATCGCGTATAGCAGGAAGACTCCCGTCATCTCTCCCAGGAAACCTGTCACCAGGATGGATGAGCTCAATTCCCATGTGGGATTCGCACCTATCCCCAGTATGAAGAAGAGTTCCGGCAGTGTCGGCACTAGGATTGCATCTAGGAAGAAAATGAAGAAGATGCAGAGCAGTATTCCGCCGTCCCCTAGACCTGCAAACAGGTCGAATAGGAAGTCTCCGATTGCCATTTGATACAGTGATGGCAACATTGTGATAAGATAAAAACGGAACAGTCGGTCCTTCGACCATTGATTGTTTCGGATTGTACTGACAGGCCGTTTCCGCTACCGTCACTGACGGCTTTATTATACGCCACTAGGATATAGGGTCAGATTCCATGGCAGAGAAGGTTTTCGTCACCGGAGGAGCAGGGTTCATTCCCTCACACTTAGAGGACATTTTGGTTGAGAAAGGCTACGATGTGACATCGGTCGATGTCATAGGCAGGAACGACTGTGCGAACATCGCGCACCTCTTGGACAAGCCCAACTTCCACTACATACAGGCGGATGTCACCGATGTCGAGGCCATGGTCAAGGCCACGGAGGGAATGGATTTCGTCTACCATATGGCGGCCAATTCCGACATCAGGAACGGAGGCATGGATCCTAGCATCGATTACACCAAGACCTTCATGACCACCCGTTCGATGCTGGAGGCGATGAGGATCAATAAGATAGAGAACCTCTTCTTCTCCTCCACATCGGCCGTATACGGGGACAGGAAAGGCTTGCTCGACGAGAACACCGGCGGCCTTCAGCCCATCTCCTACTACGGAGCATGCAAGCTCGCATCGGAATCTCTGATCTCTGCATATTCCTACATGAACGATTTCAACGCGCTGGTACTTAGGTTCCCCAATGTCATCGGACCGCGCCTTACCCACGGCGTCATCTACGACTTTATAGGCAAGCTGAAGAGGAATCCCAAGAAGCTCCAGATCTTCGGCGACGGGAAGCAGAACAAACAGTATGTGTACGTTCTGGACCTGGTCAAGGGGATCTTCGATTTCTCAGAGAGGATCGAGAAGGGATTCAACCAGTACAACGTATCGACGGAATCCTTCACGGATGTGAACGCGATAGCGGATCTCGTCTGCGAGAGGATGGGTCTGGACCCCGAATACGAGTATACCGGAGGCTCCACCGGCTGGAAGGGCGATGTGTCGTCCTTCGCTTACAATGTCGAGAAGGCAAAGGCCAGAGGATGGAAGTACGAGTTCGATTCCACCGGATCGGTCAGGGAGACCCTGAGGGTCCTCGACCTGGATTCGATTCCGGTCTACTGATTCATTCGTCCAGGACTTTGTTGAAGACGTTGAGGAGGTCGTCCGTTACCTTGTGGACGTTGTATGTCTCAGAGACCTCTCTGGCCCTCTTGGCCAGCGCGTGTCTCTTCTCATCGTCCTCAAGGAGGTCGTTGATGGCTTCGGCGAGACCCTTAGAGTCCCTGCATTTCACCTTGACTCCTCCGTCCTGAACCGTGTATGGGAGTCCGTCCGCGTCGCTGTGCACGATGGGCCTTCCGTAGGTCATGGCCTCTATCGCCACCGTGGGGCACGAGTCATGTATCGAGGGCATCACATTGAACTTGCAGGTGCTCTGCAGCTCGAACTTCTCCTCCTCGTCCACATATCCCTTCATCTCGATCCTGTCCCAGAGTCCGTATTTGGTGATCAGGTTCCTGATGTGTTTCTCCTCGGGTCCTTTTCCGCAGATGATGAGCTTGTAATCGACATCCTTCATGGCCTCAATGAGGTAATCCAATCCCTTGACCCCGACCAGTCTTCCCAGGGAGAGGATGAAGTCCCCTTCGGGGCATTCCTCGATGACCGGGTATTTGTCCATGCAGACGTTCACGACGCTGATCTTGTCGTTGGGAATGCCGTGGTCCAGCAATGCCTGGCGATGGTATTCCGTGACGATGATGACGTGGTCGTAGGTCTTGAGCGTCCTCACGAAGAGCTCGTCGTTGACCTTCGACGGGATCTTCTGCCATCCCACGCCCTCGCCCCAGGTGTTGTGGCAGGTGTAGATCTTCTTCCCCTTGTAGGCCCTCATGGCCTTGTTGTACGAAGGGGCCCATCTGTAATTGCAGTTGACGATGTCCGCATCCAGCTCGTTGAGCGCTTCCAGCACCCCTTTGGACGAGAGGAACGGCGGGTTGTAGACGTTGATGATGTGCGACGGCAGCCTCTTGATATGGTATCCGTCCGGGGATTCCTCCTCGGCTTCCGTGTCCGGAAGCTGTCCGGTAAGGATGGTGACGTCATGACCTCTGGCCGCCAGTTCCTTGGCCAGTTTGTGCATCCTGTGCTCTATGCCGCCCTTGTATGGGTAGAAAAACGGGTTGACGTCTACGATCTTTATGGTATCCCTTGCCCGAGGGTCCGATGCTTTACTTACATAAGAGATTTGGGCGCGGATCATGGTAATTGCGGGGATTCAGTGGCTAATGTTATAACCGACAAGGTTATGCATAAAGTAAGAAAGGCCTCCTCAAGGGGGCGATGGGGTTGCATGATATGTCCGAGGGACCGACGGGAAAACTGCCAGAGAACATCCTCTCATCGTTGAGCGATGATGTGCGTGAGCGCGAGCAGGCGACCACCATCTGTCTTTACAATTTCGAGGCCTCCAATATCGCTGCGGACACCGTATCTTCCTATGTCTTCAGCAACTCCGAGGTCCAGGTCCATACCATCGTCGATAGGGTGGTGCCCTCATGGGTCAACGGATCCACCGACGTGGTCATCATGTCCTACTCCGGGAACAGTCCTGAGATCGATAGCATATACTTCGGGGCCAAGGCCAGGGGCGCAAGGATACACTGCATAACGTCCGGCGGGAAGCTGAAGGAGCTATGCGATACGAACGGGGACGACCTCATCACCGTACCTGGCGGTCTGAACGAATTCGATGCGACCGGCCACGAGATAGGGGTGCTGGTGGACCTCTACGAGTCCATGGGGATCAAAGGTATCAGGGCCGCGACAGAGGCCGCGGTGCCCAGGCTCATCGAGTACAGGGATTCCATATGGAACTCCGAGAACGCCTGGAAGCTGGCAGTCCAGATCAGCGGAAGGATACCGGTCATCTACTGCATAGGAGAGCTCCGCGCGGTCCACAAGAGATGGAAGATGCTCATAAACGAGGTCATAGGCAAGCTGGCCTTCTCGGGCGAGCTGCCGGAGTTCGATCACAACGAGATAGTAAGCTGGACCGAGGATTCGGACGCTTCTGAGTTCTTCATCCTGATGTTCAGGACGAAGTCCGACTCCAAACTGCTGGACCATATAGTGAACACGGTCACGACCCTTCTGCCGGAATATAACCTGGACATGAAGGTCATCGACCTTGAGGGCGAACTGATGGAGAGGGCCATCCGCGGAATAATTCTGGCGGACGCTGTCGTCAACTGCTTGAAGGAGAGTGAGTGAGATGGAACAGACCCAAGCTAGGGCAAGACTCCACGAGTTCCTGGACGATCTCAACGCCAGCATAGACACCCAGATCGATCTCGGCGATATCAAGGTCAAGGACGTGTTCATGGCAGGAATGGGAGGTTCGGCCATCTCCTCCAACATCGTCGCTGGATGCTGTTCCAGTTTCATGGACATCCCTATCAGTGTCAACAGGTCCCCTCTGATACCCAAGTGGGTCGGAAAGGATACCCTTTGCATAGTCTCGACGTATTCGGGCAACACCGAGGAGACCCTCGAGATGTACGAGAGGGCCAAGGCGGCCGGGGCCCACATAGTGGTCATCACGGCCGGAGGCAAGATCAAAGGAATGGCGGAGCAGGACGGATATCAGACCCTGATGGTCCCTACGGGATTCCAGCCCAGGTACTCCATCGGGTACATGATCGGATACATAGCCGCCATACTGTCATCCGTCGGATATCCCGAGTTCTCTAGAAGGCTCAAGGCATGCATGAAATCTCTTGAGGCTTACAGGAACTACCTCGAGGCACCGGGATCGCTGGCACATCTGCTCGCATACAAGTACAGGGACTGCGTCCCGGTCATCTGCACCGAGAACAAGTTCAAATCCGTATCCCTGAGATGGAAGGCACAGTTCAACGAGAACTCCAAGATGATCTCGTTCGATACCGCGCTGTCGGAGTTCAATTATTTCGAGGCCAACCCCTGGTCGGAGTACAAGGGGAAGAAGATGAGGCTCATAGTCCTCACCGGCGAGGACGATCTCGTCGAGGGAGGAACCGTCAAGAGGGCCGTCCAGAACATCGAATCCCTGGGATTCCCGTTCGATCTGGTGGCGATCGGAGGAGCAACTCACGAGGAGAGGCTGTTCCGCGCTCTGATCCTGGGAGATTACGTAACGGTTTACATCGCGGAGACCGCCGGAATAGATCCGGAGATCACTACGGTCATCAGCGAGCTCAAGAAGAGGATCCGCGAGGGCAACTGAGGGGCGATCCAATGAAGATGTTCGGAACCAACGGAATCCGCGGAGTAGCGAACGGTTACCTCAACTGCGAATTGTCCACGAAGGTCGGCAAGGCCATCGCCTACGTCCTGGGCCCCGGACCCATAGCCATCGCGATGGACACAAGGATCTCGTCTCCGATGGTGATGTCAGCCGTTTCTGCAGGTATGATGTCCATGGGAGTGGACGTCATCGACCTGGGCATGATCCCCACGCCCGCTTTGCAGTATTTTGTCAAGACCCGCAAGGACGTCACCGCAGGCGTCATGATCACGGCATCCCACAATCCACCCGAGTTCAACGGGATAAAATGCGTCTCCGGCGACGGTACCGAATGCTCCCATGAGCAGGAGTCAGCGATAGAGGATGCCTACGAGATGGACCTGAAGGTCGTGGACTGGAAGGACATCGGCGGCATGACCCGTGTCGATGACGCGGGGGAGAGATACATCGATGCGGTGGTGTCCAAAGTCGATGTGGAGTCCATAAGGAAAGCCAAGCTCAAGGTGTGTCTGGACTGTGCCAACGGAGCGTCCGTGAACACCTCTCCGCTGCTGATGAGGAAGCTCGGCGTGGATTACGTCGTGCTGAACGGGGAACCCGACGGGATGTTCCCCGGACATTACAGCGAGCCGGTGGAGGAGAACCTGGGCGAGCTGAAGGACAGGGTAGTGAAGGAGAATGCGGACCTGGGATTTGCCCATGACGGAGATGCGGACCGCTGCGTGTTCGTTTCCGATAAGGGCAGATATTTGCCCGGAGACGTCGGTCTGGCACTGTTGTCCGTAGCATGCATGGAATCGACCAACGGCAAGAAGAACGTGGTCTCAACGGTAGCTCTGTCCAACATGGTCGAGGACGCCGTGGAGGCGGCCGGAGGATCCATGACACGCACCGCCGTTGGATCTCCCATTGTCGCCCGCAGGATGATCGAGGACGGTTCGCCCATAGGCGGAGAGGACAACGGAGGGATCATCTTCGCTGACCACCAGTACTGCCGTGACGGAGCCATGGCGGCCGCCAGGATGATAGAGTACGTGGCGAAGCACGGCTCAGTGCAGGCCATGGTGGATGCTCTTCCTAAATATCATACGATCAAAGCCGCCGCATATTGCGATGACGATAAGAAGTCGATGCTGATCGAGAAGATAGCTGAGAACCATTCCTCGGAGAAGATCGACAGGACGGACGGTCTGAAGATCATCTACGACGACGGCTGGGTGCTCCTGCGCCCTTCGGGAACGGAGCCCAAGTTCAGGATTTATTCGGAATCGAAGGATGAAGGCACCGCCAAGGCCAGGTCGGAGCAGTTCCTGAAGGAGATCGGGAACATCCTCGGATGATCCAATTCATTCCAGTTTTTCGTCGTCGACTATCACGAACGGCCTGTTGCAGTCCATGAGTATGTTGCAGTCGACGCCGTACACCTCGGTGATGTTCTCTTTTGTGATTATGTCGTTTGGCGTCCCTTCCGCATATACCGCGCCGTCCTTCATCAGGATGATGCGGTCGCAGTACTTCGATGCGATGTTCAGATCATGGCAGACCATCAGGATCAGGAGGTTCTTCTCATGGCAGAGTTTCCTCAGGCGCTTTGAGACCGAGTACTGGTGTTTGATGTCCAGATTGGCCGTCGGTTCGTCCAGCAGCAGTATGTCCGTGCGCTGGGCGAATCCGCGGGCGAGCATGACCTTCTGGCGCTGCCCGGCTGACAGCTCGTTGAAATGCCTGAGTGCCAGATCCTCGATGTCCATGAATTCCAGGGATTCCTGCACGACCTCGAAGTCCTCTCTAGTGACCTTCCAGCCGCTCTTGGGCTGTCTTCCCACCAGGATGGTATCCACAACTGTCATGGGGAAGGTGTCCGACGAGGAACATGGAACGTACCCTATGATGTTGGCCAGTTCCTTTTGTTTGTACTCGTTCAGATCCTTATCGTTGAGGACTATGCGGCCGCCTGTGATCTCAAGGATATGATCCAGACATTGGACCAGCGTGGACTTTCCCACTCCGTTCGGACCCAGTATCCCGACCAGTTCCGGCTTGTCGAACACCAATGTGATGTCGTGCAGGACGTCCTTGTTCGGGTACTTGAACTCAAGATCTGTCATTTCTAATTTCAAGCGATCACCATGATTGTTTCTTGCTCTTTATCAGCATGTAAATGAAGATGGGACTGCCTATCAGCGCTGTTACAGCACCTACGGGCAGACCGTATGTGAGTATCACTTTTGAGACTATGTCGCACCCCACCAGCATGACCATTCCGACGATGGCGGCACAGGGTACTACCAGTTTGTTGTTCCTCCCTATCAGGGCGTGGGCGATATGGGGGCAGACCAGACCTACGAATCCTATGGATCCGGCCAGTGCCACCGTGACGGCCGTGACCAGTGCGCATATTATCAAGGAAATCAGTCTGAGCCTGCGGACGTTGAGGCCCATGGACGTCGCTACGACATCGCCTTGCGAGAGGGTGTTCATCTTGCTGGACAGGAGAATTCCCGCGATTATCGCCACGAATGCCGCTATGACGACCATGTACAGGTTGTCCCAAGTGACCTTTCCTAAGGAGCCGAGGCTCCAGCGATAGATCTCGGCACCTTTCGTAGGATCCGCCAGATATCTGATGAGCGACGAAGAGGCGGAGAATATGTACATCACTCCAATCCCTGTCAGGATCATCATAGTAGGCGAGATGTTCTTCTTGAAGCTCGTGACCAGCATGATGATGGCTGTCGGAATAAGAGAGAAAATGAATGCATTGACGATGATAGCAGTGTTCCCGGTCAATGTCGGGATCAGGCATATTCCGTATGCGATGAACAGCGATGCACCCAGCAGTCCTCCTGAAGATATTCCGGTAGTGAACGGGTCGGCCATCGGATTCCTGACGGTGATCTGCATGATGGCTCCGGATACGGAAAGGATCAATCCGATGCACATCCCGGTAATCAGACGGGGGATGTTCATGTTTATGACGATCTCGTTCTTGATCCAGTCGTCGTATGTCTCGATGTCCACGGTATTGTTCAGGTTGTCTATGAGGATCTTGATGGTCTCGCTGAAAGTGATTGGATACTGTGCGACCGAAAGTCCCACCGTGAAAATGGCCGCCATGAGAAGGGACAGCAGGACCATGACGTTCCTGAAACGGATCTGGCTCTTTTTGTAGTTCTTGATGAGAAGATCCGTTTTGTCCATAGCGTCACCACATGTTCTTGGATTGTCTGATGATCAGATAGAGGAACAGAGGAGCTCCTACGAAGGAAACGATGACTCCGACCGGTATGGCGTCCACATCGGACAGGATACGCGCACCCACGTCGCACAGCAATAGGAATGTGGCTCCGAATGCCGCGGCTCCCGGGATGACGAATCTGTTGTCCCCTTCGATTATCAGACGAACTATATGCGGGGCAACCAGTCCGATGAAGCTCAGGATACCCGCGTAAGCGACGATCGATGCCACCATCAGCGATGCCAGGCTGAGCATGATCAGACGCAGTTGGTTAATGTTGATTCCAAGGCTCGTAGCCTCTTTCTCCCCCATCGATATGGCGTTCAGTTTGTTGGACAGCAGATACAGAATTATCGAGCATGCTGCGGTGAGTCCGAACGATACGGGGATGCAGCTCCACGTTATGTTGGTGAAGCTTCCCAGCCTCCATTCGTACACATCTGCCAACGTCTCTTCGTCCGTCGTGACCATCAGTACGGTGGTGAACGCATTGAAGAGATACGATATGGCGACTCCCGTGAGGATCAGTGTTGCAGGAGATACATTCTCCTTAGGTGCCAGCAGGATCATGATGAGCATGGGGACCAACGAGAATACGAATGCCAGAATGACGGTGGGGAGGCTCATCGTGCCGTTCATGGCCGTGAAGCCCAGAGTGATTGAGATAGCGATTCCGAAGCATGCTCCTGATGAGATACCCGTCGTATACGGTCCAGCCAGGGGATTCTTCATGACTCCCTGCATGACCGCTCCAGCAACCGCCAGTCCCGCTCCGGCTATCACCGCGAACACTGACCTGGAAACCCTGATGTTCCAGATGACGAAGTCTTCCAGCCATTCGGTCGATCCCGGGGTGTATGTGGTGCCCATCAGGTGCCTGAAAATTATGGAGTAGACATCCTGGAAACTGACGGGTCTTGCGCCCACCGTGACCGAGATTCCGACAGCGGCTATGCAAGCCAGAACACAGATTCCGATGAAGATCAGCTTCTTCATTATGTAGCTGCGATAACTCTTCTGCAGCTCGGTTACGGCGTCATGTTCTGGATTCTGATTCATCTTATCGTATAGGAAAAGGGTTTCCTGTTACCTCGCGGTAACAGGTTTGAAGGTTTCAAGCGACCTTTCCGCAGACTTCTTCCTGGGTCAGGACGTATCTCTGTCCCTGGAGGAAATCATCGGACCATCCCAAGAATGTTTTGAAGAAATCAGCACAGTACTCGGTGGACCAAGTTGTGGCATCCTCGAAGATGGTTCCTGCGTAGAAGTAGTTGGCCATGATGGCCGATTTCAACGGTGCGGGGAGCATGGTCGATGTGATCAGGCACTGTCCCTTCTTGTAGCATTCAAGGCTGTAGAATCCGTTGGTCTGCTCTGCGAATGCATCGGGAAGGTTGTCGTAGTCCTTGTCGAACCAGGACCAGGAGATGTACTCACCGGGTGCGTTGGGGTCGATGAACGATCCTGTGGTGGTGAAACTTCCCCTGAGGATGATGACCGTATCTAGTTTGATGTAGTCCAGCCATGTGTCGATTCCACTGGTGTACTTCAGAGATGAGGATCCGGTTCCAGAGCCTTCTGCGGTTGCGAGGGGGCAGTCCATACCGGCCTTCAGCAGAAGTTCGGTGTTGGCAGATCCGCTGACGTTCACAGCGCCGTCGATAGAGGAAGCGACTCCCCTTACCTGGGTGACCTCTCCGTTCCATACTTTGGCCAGCCTATTGGTGACGTCGTTGTTGTAATTGATGAACCACTCGGTTGCCTTTATGGCCTTCTGGTGGGTGCCGTTGGTACCGTTGTCGAAGAGCCATCCGAGGAGCAGCAGAGAGGATGTGTACTCTCCGATGTCCGAGACGCTGTCCGCGACCTTTACGGTATCGAGTCCCATGTCTTCGAGGGTAGCTGTGTTGTTGAGGATGCTGCTGGAGTTGGAGTAGATGTATGCTGTGCATCCGTACTTGGTCATGAACTCGGATGCCTTCTCCACCTTCACAGCCGTTCCGCTGTTGGCAACGCAGTGCTCGTCGTCCATGACGTCGAAGAAGTTGCCGAAGAGGTACTTGTCGTAATACTCGTGAACCGGGTATTTGTAACTCATAGCCTTGATCTCATTGTCGATTCCGAGGATGTCGTAGGAGATGACATCCGTCTGATTGCTCGAACTCATAGCTGCGAGAATCGGATATGTGGTGTCAGCCACCCCGTATCCAGTTCCGGTCCACTGTTTGTGGAACACCTTGATCTGGTTGTTGGGGCCGGCAGCGATTATCTGTTTAGTCTTTTCCACATCCTTTTCGTCGACCTTCTGGTCATAGTTGGCGTCCGCAAAGGGATATGTCTCTTTCCACTCGAGCTTGTCTTTGATGATCTTCTCGATGAGCTCGACGTCTTTGTTATCGATTGTGTAGTCGTTGTTGGCGTTGCCGTAGACTATCAGCAGACTGTCTGAAGTCGTGCTGGTCTGGTTGTTCTCTTTCTCCTTCGCCTGGTTATCGCCGTTGCCCATAAGGACTGCGGCCGCAGCGATGGCGACAACAGCAACGATTGCGACTGCAACGATTGCTACAATTTTTGAATCCATCATCTCACTTGGATGTATAATCCGAATGCCACTCCTCTCTTCTTTATTTAATGTTAATTGAGAAAAGGGAGTCAAGTAGGATGTTTTGACCACTATTATTTCATGAAAAATTGATAAAAATCATTCAATATTATATATTCAAAACACTCAGTTCAGCATTTTTTATATTTGGTCCCTTTGGTCGCTCCCGAACGTGTTAGCAGCCCTTCATCGATCATCTTCGAAAGCTCCTGCTGAATCGTTACTCCGGAGATATCCGGTAACCTGTCCGAGATGTCTTTCTTGATAAAATCTCCCTCAATATTGTTCGCCACACAGCGGATGCGCTCCTCTTTGTTGAGGCGCCCCAGCGAAGGGTCGTGGAAACAGGAATTCAGGTGGCGTGCCGATTTCCACAGGGTGTCGATGATGTTATTGAAGAACGGAGTGTAATCCCTCTCATCACCTGCCCATTGTTCAGATGATTTGTAAATGGCGTTGGTGTGGTTCTTGGCGTCTTCGAACAGAATTCTGTCTACTGGCACATATCTTACGAAGTCATAACCGCAATGTGTCATCAGGTAGTATAGCAGCAATCTGTAAGTGCGGCCGTTGGCATTCTCGAAGGGACTGAGATTGATGTAATCCAGGACTATCATGGGTATCGCGTTCATCGGATCCGTCGTGCTGTCGCCGAGGATGGAATTCCCCGATTCGCAGAGTTCCCTCAATTCTTTCATGATGTTCTTGGGTTTCGTGGGGTTCCTGACCGCACCCATTACCCCGACTCCGCTGTGAGGGGCGCTCTTGCTTCTGATCTTCCCGGCCTTCTCATCGTATCTGTTCATCAAGGTGTAATGGAGGTCGATGAACAATTCCGGGCAGAGGTTGCTCTTTGTTCTCCCATCGATGAAATTCAGGGCATCCCGGTATCCGAGTATCTTGAGATCTATTTGCTTCGAAGGCTGCAGACCGTTCAAAAGCTCAACTATGTGTTTCGGCTCTGCCAGGATTTGCTCTATCGCATTGCTGTAGTAGATGCTGTCTATCTTGGTCCTGCCTTCGAGAAGCTCGAAGCATTTGGGGTAGAATGTCTTCCATACTCTGACACGTTCTTGGATCACGGCGATTTCCTTGATCTTGTTGGACTTGTCGACCTCTATCCATGATCCTTTGATGAATGAATAGTCGTATGGATCCATGGGGTTTCGATAGGCCTTGGCGAGTAAAATACATTCGTAGACAGCATCTCATCACGGCAGCCATCGATTTCAAGTCGATAAACGGTAAATATTCGCGTTGATGTGCAAGGTCTAGAGAATACCGTATTATCGCGATATGATACGGAATTACATTCAAAGGTGTTCAAATGGAGAAAGCAAAGAAGATCTGGCTGGACGGAAACATCGTCAACTGGGAGGATGCCAAGGTCCATGTCCTCTGCCACGCCCTCAACTACGGAACAGGTATCTTCGAGGGTATCAGGGTCTACGAGACGCCCAAGGGACCTGCAGTCTACAGGCTCAAGGACCACATCAAGAGACTCATGGACGGATGCAAGATTATGGGAATCGAGCCTAAGGTCAACGGAAAGCTGATGACCGAAGAGGATATCATCGAGGCCCACAAGGAGATCATCAGGGAGAATGCCAAGCTCGGTTTCACCACCGACTACATCAAGCCCACCGTGTTCCTCTCCGGAGAGGAAGTCGGTCTCAACCCCACCAAGGTCCCCTCTTCGCTGTCCATCTGCTGCGTCCACATGGGTTCGTACCTCGGAGAGGATGCGAACGCCGGAGCGAAGCTGATCACCTCATCCTGGCACAGGCCCGATAACCTCTGTTCTCCCGCCGGAGCGAAGGTCAACGGAACTTACGTCACATCCACCCTTGCCAAGAGGGAGGCCATCCGCCAGGGAGCGGACGAGGCAGTAATGCTCAACTCCTGCGGACATGTCGCCGAGTGTACCGGAGAGAACATCTTCATCTACCGCAAGGGAGTCATCTACACCCCTTCCATCTCGGAGAGCATCCTTGAGGGAATCACAAGGGATTCAATCATCAAGGTCGCCAGGGACCTCGGCTACACCGTGGTCGAGAAGGAGATCTCCAGGTCGGAGCTCATCTCCGCTGATGAGGTCTGGATGACCGGAACCGCGGCTGAGATCGGACCCGTCACCATGATCGACGGAAGGGTCATCGGCGACGGAAAGGTCGGAAAGGTCGCTACGGAGATCCACAAGAAGTTCATCGAGATCACCACCGGAAAGGATCCCAAGTACGATGCGTGGCTCGATTACGTCAACTGAAATTCCTTAGCCCCTTCGGGGGCATTTTTTTACAATAATTCTGTCAGCGGTCCCGAGTATCATTGGGCCGCTTTTTCCTTCTTGAAGATCATGTACTTGCTGAATATCCAGTTCAGCGCAATCTCGATGACCGAGACTATGATCTTGGCAATAAGTCCCTGTGTTCCGAGGAATGTCTGATCCAGTCCGATCCATAGGAGGATAGGGAAGAGGACCCAGGCGATAACGCCGGTGAATATCCTGGCCCCGATGAACATGACCAGTTCTTTCAGGACTTTCAAAATTTCAAGGGATTTGCTCTCGAAGACGATCCATTTGTTGACGACGAATGCGAAGGTGACTCCGCAGACCCATGACAGGATATTGCTGGCGTTTAGCTCGATGCCCAACCAGACGAATAACGCATAGGTGAACCAGGTTACCAGGGTGGTGAACCCTCCGCATACCACGTAAAGTATGGCTTCCCGGTGTTTCGTCAGCATGTCGTTGATGAATCCCATCGGGCATCGGAATTTGTCATAACATAAGTATCTTTGCGGTGGATCAGGTGCTGTCAGATCAACCGATCGGCTGGTAAAAACAGCAGGAACGAACGTTATCATTCTGCTGAAGTATCGATATCTGGCACATTGGATTTCTGTTTGCGGAAGTTCATGATTGTTATCATGAATGCCACCAAGAAGGCGGCATATTGAATCACACCGCCAGTCACAGATATCAGATCCGCGAAGGAGACGCCGAACAGTTTGGTCTGGGACCAGCTGTAGAGTCCCTGCCAGGTCTCGAACGACATAAGATCCGTGTACATCACGACTGAAGTCAGATCGACGACGTTGGACGATAGGGAGAATATCGTGGTCCCCACCATCAGGATGAACAGCGTTGTTCTGTACTGGGACTCGATGCAGAACGATACCACGATGAGCAGCGGGGCAAGGAACAGCACGTACTGGGGCGTCGCCGGATAGATGAATGTCAGCAGGGCACCGATGAAAGCGTACAGTATGAAGGTCTTGTCGCTGTTGTCGCCTTTCCTGACGTAGACCACGGCCAAAGCGATCTCCAGTATCACGATGGCGATATACGTTATCATGGATCCGTATTGAGTCAGGATACCGAATATCAGATCCGTTTCCGAGACCCTTGATGTGATGAATGAGAAGCTGTCCGCGATATGGCCCGACATTATGTGAGGGAGCATTATCACCGCGGCTATGATTACGATGCCCAGCACCAGCTTCCCTATCCTCTTGACGAGTTCCTCGCGGTGCTTCAGCACGATGTATCCGATGAAGATGAAGAAGATGAATGCAGGGAACAGTTTCAGAAGGACCGCGGTGCACAGCACCATTCCCGCCAGAAGCTCCTTCTCTTTGATCATCAGCAGTATGCTGAGGAGGGTCATCATTCCGCATATGCAGTCGAACATTCCCGCGACTGCACAGATGACTATGACGAAGGGGCAGAGCATCCATACGGCCGAACAGAGCAGGGCCTTCCTGTTGTCTCCGAAGACATCCCTGACCGTGATGTAGATCACGTATCCGGTCAGTATATCGAAGACGGTGATCGTGGCCGTGACAACAGCGTTGAATCCTATCGTGGTGACGTACGCCAAGTGAGGGAATATGTTTCCGGCCGATTCGGTGTATATGAGTTCCGGGAACCTTTCCGATAGAACATCCACTCCCAGAAGGTCCGTGAACTGCGCCATTATCGCAAGGAAATAGCCCCATACCGGCGGATAGTTGTATCCTGCGGTCTCGTAGAGCCCGCTGCCCGCCTGTATGTTGGAGATGATGAGCGCCCAGGAATACACGTCGTAGTTGTATGTGAGCAGTAAGCCTAAGGAGAACCTTATGGCGACCCCTATCGCGATGACCATCAGCATCCATCCGCACAGGAACCCTCTGGGATTCTGGGGTATCAAGATACCACCTCGTGCAGCTGGCCGTAGATCGTGAGGTCCCCGCCGTAGTAGACGTAGACGTTGTCGCCGACCCTCGTATCCAGCTCGAATCTGGTGTTTATGGACCCGCTGTAGGATGTTTTCAATTTGACTGTAGGCGAGAGCCCCGATGCCAGGACCTGTGCGATATCGATGCGCTGATAATCGGAATAGTCGCCGCCGAACACATAGATGCATCCTGAGGCCAGACCGATGATGCATAGGCTCGAGCGCTCGCCGTCGGTGTATCCTATCTCCTTATGGACCCTGTTTCCAGGAAGATCGGAAGCCTTCACTCCGTATCTGGCCTGGTTGTTGATCAGTGACAGCGTTATTCCGAAGTCATCCCCGTCGATCCTCTGATACGAATCGGTGATGGCATCGTCGATGCATTCGGTTCCCAGGAAGAGCGATGTCCCGTTCGTGATCTCGTCGATCCCGTTGGTATGGGATACGTACTTCCCAAGGACGTTTCCGGCCCAGAAGAGCCTTCCCCCGCTCTCTATCCAGTGTACGATATTCGATCCAGCGATCCCGTCGTATACTGTGTCGGGCAAAGCGCCCGAGATGCAGATGATGCATACTCCGTTTCCGCTCTCGGATACGATGTCACCGAGTTCCCGGGCGTTCACCACGGTCGAGGACAGGCCTCTGACCTTCAGCGTATCCACGAGTTCGTCGACGTAGTACTTCTGGTCCAGAGCGCGCGCGCCCACTGCCACGCTGACGTTGTCAAGTTTCGATTCGTACGTCTCGTCGTAGTAGATGTAAATGCTGTCAGGCGATGCGTATCCGTCGGAAAGCACCAGCACGTCATAGATATGCGAGCCTCTGCCTTCTACGGAACAGTAGACGCCGCCATTCTCGTACAATATGTCCGAACGGAAGTCGCTGTGACTGCTGGTTTCTATGAGAACCTCCCCTATGACGGCAGCCGCCAGTAGCAGAATAGCTAGAATCACTGGGGCCGACAGCATCTTCCTTTCCATGTCGAACGGCATCGGCTAACGTTTGGGAGATAATAAAATAATCTAAGCGCCCGAAAACGGTCGATCTCCGGTTGTTTCGTTAATCGATTCATATGTGCCAGTAAAACCTTCAATAGACCTATAAAGGCATGTTTTCACGCGATTAGTATTAATATAAGTAAGGTCTGACAACAAATGCGTTCTATCGCACCTTAGCCGTAGAACTAGGCAGTGGACCATGGATGGGATTCATTTCAGAGGGAAAGCGCCCCTGCGCGTTGGATTTGTTGGAGGAGGGACGGATGTCGAGCCCTATGCCTCGGAGAAAGGCGGGATGGTCTTCAATACCACCATCAACAAGTACGCTTATTGCACCATAACCCCGACAGGGGATTCCACGATGTCCGTCCACTCGACGGATTACGGTAAATACGAGGCATCGCTGGACGGAGGCCCGCTCCCGCTGGACGGGAACATGGACCTCATCAAGGTCGTTACCAATTATTTCGAGATAACCGACGGTTTCAAGATGTTCCTCCAGTCGGAGGCACCGCCCGGATCGGGTCTCGGAGGGTCGTCCGCGGTCATGGTCTCGATCATCGCAGCAGTCTGCGAGTGGAAGAAGATCAGGATGACCGGAGACGAGATGGCCCAGCTCGCCTACAAGCTCGAGAGGGAGGAGATAGGCCTCAAAGGCGGAAAGCAGGACCAGTACACCTCCGTTTTCGGCGGTTTCAACGTAATGAAGTTCCACAAGAACGGCGTCGATGTGAACCGTGTGAGGGTGGATCCGGAAACGATGAACGAGCTCCAGTACAGGTCCGTCCTGTGCTACACCGGCACTTCACGCGAGTCGGCGACCGTCATAGACAGCCAGGTCAAGAAATTCAAGGACGGTCAGAACCAGGAGGCCATGGAAGCCACGAAGAAACTGGTCATGCCCATGGCCAACGCACTGTCCAAAGGGGACATCCACAAGGCCGGAGAGATCCTCGACGACTCCTGGGCCCTCAAGAAACAGTTCTCGGATAAGATCACCAACCCTAAGATAGACCAGCTCTACAACGCCGCCAGGGACGCAGGAGCCATAGGCGGAAAGGTCTCTGGGGCCGGCGGTGGCGGATTTATGTATTTCATCTGCGATTATGACACGAAGTACGAGGTGTCCAAGGCCCTCCAGAGGTTGGGCGCGAAGGTCACCGACTTCATGTTCGAGCCGAACGGTGTGATTTCCTGGAGTTATCCGAATGATTGAGACCATAGTTGCAGAGTTCAAGAGAAGTGCCGAGACCATAGCCAACATCGACCCCAACCAGGTCAGGAAGGCGGCCGATATAATCATCGAAGCATTCAAGAACGGCGGACAGGTCATTTTCATGGGCAACGGCGGATCCTCCGCCGATGCGCAGCACATCGCGGCCGAGTTCTCCGGCAGATACCTTTTGGAGCGCCCCGCTCTGCCCAGCATCTGCCTCTCCAACATCGCACCCGTGACCGCAATAGGCAACGATTACACCTATGACATAGTCTTCCAGAGACAGATCGAGGCCAATTGCAGGAAAGGCGACGTGGTCATCGGGCTGTCGACCTCGGGCAATTCCAAGAATGTCGTCCTGGCACTCGAGAAGGCCAAGGAGATCGGTGCGAAGACGATATCCTTCACCGGCGACGGAGGCAAGATGAAGGACATGGTGGACTGTGCCGTCGTCATCCCTTCCAAGGAGACCCCCCGCATACAGGAGGGCTACCTCTGCGCATGCCACACTATGTGCGGCATCGTAGAGCGCGAGATGTTCGGTTCCCGATGCGTCTTCATCGACCGCGACGATACCATCGCTAAGGACGTCCCTTACTGCAGCGATCCTGACAAATTCCATGTTTTCGACGATGTGCCCGCAGCCATCAAGCGTCTGAACGATGCGGGATTCCTCGTCATAGTCATAACCAACCAGTCGGGAATAGGCCGCGGATACTTCGACGAATCCGTCCTGGACGCCGTGCACGCGAAGATGCGTGCCGAGATCGAGGCCGGAGGAGGGCGCATAGACGCCATCTATCACTGCCCCCACACCCCTGAGGATCACTGTTCCTGCCGCAAGCCGGAGATCGGGATGGGCATCAGGGCGATAATGGACCACGGCATCGATACCAAGAGGTCCTTCATGATAGGGGACAAGGAGAAGGACATCACCTTCGGGGAGCGTCTGGGATGCAGATCCATCTTGGTAGGGGAGGGCACTTCATTCTCCCAGGCGGTCGATGTTATTCTTTCGGAGTTGGACTGAAGGCTCATAGTACTGTTATTATACCATATGGTAATCGCAGTATTGGTCTTAGAAGTGGCAGGCACCTGTACCATCGTCATCCCAACATACAACGAAGAGAACAACGTCGTCAATATGGCGAAGGCTATCAGGGAACTCCATCCAGATTTCCACATCATGTTCATGGATGACAATTCCACCGACCGTTCCAAACAGCTCATCGACGAGCTGGGCGACCCTTTGACGGAGATGGTGGTCAGGAAACCGGAGGAGCGCGGTCTTGCCGCAAGCGTTTTCCAGGGTATTCTGGAGTGCGGGACCGATTACTTCATGACAGTGGACTGCGACTTCCAGCATCCTCTCAGCACCCTCAAGGGCATGTACGAGAAGATGGAGGCTGGCGCCGATCTGGTCATCGGAACAAGGGATGACAGGACGGCTATGGGATTCAAGCGCTGGGCAGGGTCATGGCTTTTCACTTTCTTCGCGAACATGTTCCTTTTCTGGCATGGTAAGCCCAGATCGAAGGACAATATGAGCGGTCTCATCGCCGGTAGGACTGATGTCTTCGTGCCAGTCATCAAGGACAATTGGGACAATCTCGAGATGAAGGGATGGAAGGTCCTCCTCGATCTCCTGAGATGGGGGCCTAAGGACCTCAAGATCGAAGAGGAGCATTACATCTTCGCCAAGAGAGAGATCGGAGAATCGCACATCAGTCCGAACGTCGTCATCACCACTTTCCACCAGTGCGGAATGTTCGGAAGGTTCTGCGCAAGGGTATACGCCGGTCTGAAAGGGATCAAGTACCCTTACGAGAAATGAATCGGTCATTCTTCCGATTCCATCGTTTTCATGTAATAATTGGACAGCAGGTGCATTCCGTATCCGAGAATGAATCCGGCCGCAAGGCCGATTATACTGCCGATAAGATGCTCGTTCTGATCGAATCCCATGGATGCCTGGACGATGACGGTCACGATGGATCCCAGGGTGAGCCCCAGAATGGCGAAGAACGTCGATTTCCTGTGGTCAGTGACGCAGCGGTCCACGATCTTGGCGAACAGTATCAGTCCGACGACCGCTCCCAGCGCGAGAGGAATCAACGACATTATTTGAAGGTCTCCGACCGCCGTGATGACCGGTGTGAACAGTCCTAGCGCGAGAAGCATGGTGGATCCGCTGATCCCGGGGGATATGGCGCAGATGATGTACAGCATCCCGGCGAGGAACAGGAGTATGAAACCGGGGGATTCCAACTGCTCCTCCTGATAGATCCCGAGCAGCATAATGACCATCATGACGGCGAATCCCGCTATAAGTGCCAGTATGTTCATCGAAGTGGCCTTCTGCCCGTCATCCGCCTGTCTGTGTATATCCGGTATCTGCACCAGAATCAGGGCTGCGAAGAAGAACATCAGCGGTATCTCGTAGTCCGTCAGAAGGAACGAAAGACCCTTGGAGCAGAACAGGACACCGAGGACTCCTCCGATAGCGATCGTCAGGAGGAACCTGATGTCGGAGACGATGTTCTTCAGCTTAGAGACGTCATGGATGAGCCTCTCGTAGATCCCGAAGACGACCGTGATCGTGGCACCGCTGGCCCCAGGCAGGATCATGAATATTCCTGCCAGTGCTCCTACGATGACATTCTTGAGGATCTCTGCCGCCTTCATGTTTACACCAATATGGTCGTCTTATAAAAGATGGTCCGATTCATCTGTTGGATTCAGCGGTATCCATTGCGCCGTCCAGTTCGGTATCGAAGGCATGGACGTATTTCCCGTTGGGGGAGTCGACGATCTCGGCCTCCACCCCGTAGATGTCACGGATCATCTTCTCCGTTATGACCTCTTCCGTGGTTCCGAAGCTGTAGGTCCTGCCGTCCTTGATGGCGAGGACCTTGTCGGAATATCTGAGTGCAAGATTGAGGTCGTGGAGGGCTATCAGCATGCAGCTGTTGTCCCTTTGGATTACCGTCCTCATCAGCTTCAGCGTATCCAACTGGTTCCTGAGATCCAAGGCGCTGGTGGGCTCGTCGAATATGTAGATTTCAGGTTGCTGGGTCAGTGCACGTGCCAGAGTCACTCTCTGCAGCTGCCCTCCGGAAAGGTTCTGAACCGGCCTGTCGTAGAACTCGTCCACCTTCATGGCCTTCATGGATTCGGCAGCGATCCTGATGTCCTCGCGGGAATAGGACCACGTGACGTAGGGCTTGCGGCCGATGAGCACCGTGTCGTACACTGTGGAGAACCCGAAGAAGTCATTCTTCTGCGGGACGTAGGCGATGACCTTGGCCACCTCTTTCTTGTCCATCTCCGAGATGTCTGTTCCGTCGATGGTGATCGACCCGCTTATGCGGTCCATTATCCCGCAGATCGTCTTGATCATGGTGGATTTTCCGGAACCGTTCGGCCCCAGTATGGTGACGACCTCGCCGGATTCCACCGACAGGTCCAGACCGTTGAGGACGGTCTTCTCTCCGTATCCTTGGACCAGATCGCGTATCTCCATCCTCATAGTCTCGAACTCCATTTCTTGTTGCTGATCATCCAGACGAAGAACAGTCCCCCTACCACATACAGCACGATGCTGGCTGGCAGTTCGCCCGGCCTTATGACCAATCTGCAGAAGAGGTCGGATATCGAGAGGATGGTCACGCCCATCAGAGCTGATGCGGGCATCAGATATCTCGCGTCGTTTCCGATGACCATGCGGCATATATGAGGCGCCATGAGCCCGATGAAACCGATGACTCCGGTGAAAGACAGGCAGGCGGCGGTCAGCAGCGTGCATAGAATCATACCGTTCCTTCTGAGTCTGGTCACGTTCACTCCCAGGCTCGATGCAAGCTCGTCGCCCGCGGACAGCGCGTTCAGGTCCATCGACATCTTGAACAGAAGCAGCGAGCATATTGCGACTATCGGGGTCAGGATGACGTCTATGCCCCAAGTCGCGTTGCTGAGGCTTCCCATGATCCACAGGGTGATCTCCTTCAGCTGCTCCTCGTCCGAGAAGTACTTGGCCGCCATGATCCCGGCCTGGAAAAGATAGCTTATCACCACTCCGGAGAGGATGACCGAGGATCTCGACGTGTTCTTTCCGCGTGCCATGATCAGTATGATTCCCACGCTGATCATTGAAATCACGAATGCGAATACTATGCGGATAACGTCCTCGAAGGAGAACTGGCTGTTCCCGATGTTCACATGGGCGTATATCGCATCCCCGAAGAGCGTAGGGGCGATGACGATGGCCAGAGCGGCACCGAATGATGCGGCCGTGGACACTCCCAGAGTGAAGGGGCTGACAAGAGGGTTCCTCAGCAGGCCCTGCATCATCATACCGGCGATACCCAGGCTGAATCCCGTGAGGATGATCAGGACCATCCTTGGCAGGCGTCCCTGGAAGATGAAATTCGAATAGTACGGCTGGGATGGTTCAGCGACGATCCCGGGAAGGATCGGATGCAGGAAGACCCTGAAGACGTCTATCAACGGGATATCGACCGAACCGAGGCAGATCCCAAGCAGAAGGGCCCCCAACGAGACAACAACGAGCACGAGGAGGAAGAGTACCTTCTTTCTTACCGAGGCATCGTATTTGCCCTCGAACGTATCCGTGTCGATCTTATTGCGTATGAGGTCGGCCAGACTCCTTTCCTCTGTGCTTTCTGACAAGTTATTATCCTCGTTAAGAACACTTTGTTTAACATGGCAAGTAATTCATCCAATATGAATATTGGGGTACATCGTGTTACTGCATAAACACTCAGTTCCAAACTATGGAGTGACGCTGCCCATGAAAGGGGCTAAATAGATGTCGAGGATAGACCCTCTTCAATGTGCCAGCCGTTCCAATGATCGGCTTATCCGAGGAATCGGAAACCGTTTTTTGGAGGAAAAGAGCGGTCACTTGTTCCCGTGTCCGCTTTGTTTATATAGGATAATAAGATAGGCACTCCTGCTCTTACAGAGCCGATGAATGATGAAGGCGCCTTTGTGCGCTGGAAAGAGGTAATTGAAATGTCTGTATTTGTTAAATTCGAGACTCCCAAGGAGCTCTCTGACAAGGCATACGCTCTTGCTGAGGCAGCAAGGGATGGCGGAAAGATCAAGAAGGGAACAAACGAGGTCACCAAGGCCGTCGAGCGCGGAGCCGCAGCCATGGTCATCATGGCCGTCGACGTCGAGCCCCCAGAGATTCTCGCCCACATGCCTGCACTCTGTGACGAGAGGAACGTTCCCTACGTCTACGTTCCCAGCAAAGTCGAGCTTGGATCCGCTATCGGACTCAACAAGCCCGCAGCATCCGTCGCCATCATGGACGTCGGAAAGGGAAAAGCACTTTGTGAAGAGATCGCTCAGGCAACCGCAGCCCTCAAGAACTGAGGTGAGCTGAATGGTCGACACTGACAGC
>Ga0310786_10002794_pt1 | contig 26166 bp, 5 predicted proteins | sample AusTroGonzalo_MG_FD_203881 | JGI IMG/M metagenome (GOLD analysis project Ga0310786, IMG submission 203881) | Bovine rumen microbial communities from tropical cattle in Woodstock, Queensland, Australia - Gonzalo_03 (v2) (version 2) | ecosystem: Host-associated > Mammals > Digestive system >...
TAAGCCGGAGAAGCAGCGGCGAACGACACGCCAAGCTTCATACCTGCGAGCGTCGGAATTTCAACGCCATTCGAGCCAACTTCGTACAAGTACGTGTTTGCACCGACCGTCTGAGAAATCTGGAAGCTACCCTGAGCAGCCAACATGCCGGACTTGACGGTGAACGTCGTCGGCTTGCAATCAGCACCCTTCGGTGTCCAGACTGCGTACAACGTACTTACATCTTCGCCATCAGCGTCGAGAGCGTTGATCGTGCGGAGAGCTTCGGCATCGAAAGCACCGATTACGTGATGTCCAGCAGCATCCAAGGCCCAGCCGGTCAGGCAAGCATCCGTGCGAGCCATGACATCGGTCGTCTGGAGAGACTTAGACTGCGTAACATCAGCAATCGTGTAAGTTCCGCTGTTCGTCATGCTCGGGTTCACAAACACAGCCTTGCCGTCAGCATAATTTCTGTCATAAGCGAACGTGTAGCTGTTCTTCAAGAGCGGAGCCTTGACAGAGCCGAAGGTTGCACCCACCGTGAGCATATCGCCATCGGTGTAATCAGTCCAGTCAGCCGTAGCAGCAGTACCCTTGACGGCAATCTTTGCGTCCGTATCAAGAATTACGCCAGCAAGAGCATCGACTTCAAATTCAACACCGTTGAACGAGATGTCACCCTTATCAGACGGAACCACAAAGTCAGCAGATGCAGCCTCGAAGGTACGTTCCGCGACCTTGCCATTGCCCAAATCAAACGTTCTCGTAAACTTGTACGTTCCCTTGTCGGTATCGACAAGCTTGATGGTCTTGCCAGCGGCGGTGCACTTTTCCCAGTAAGCATAGAGCGTTGCCGGAGAAGTCTTGCCGAGAGCATCGAACTTCGCGATGAACGCATCGTTCAATTCGGAATAGAGACCGTTGGTCTTGTCGCCAGCATCGAACGTGTAACCCTGCAAGCAGTAGCCGTCACGGTACGTGGCCATCGGGAAGCTCTTATCAGAGCTATTCACGCTGTATTTAGCCGAGACAACCCAGTTGTTTTCATCCGTGGTAAACGAAGCATCATTGATGAGTGCGGTCCAAGAATCACCGAAGTAAGCAACACCCTTGTCGTTTTCGTTGAACGCAAGCGCGTAAGTCACTGCGGTTGCACCCACGCTAAGCGTTACATCCTTCTGGGTGGCGGCAACCTTGAAGGCATTGCCGTTCTTCATGCTGAACAGCTTCGTTCCGTCAGCATCGCTGCCAAGAACGTCAGTTTCGAAATCGTAAGCCGGAGAAGCGGCGGAGAACTTCACACCGATTTCCATGTCGGCAAGCATCGGGATTTCAACGCCGTCCGTTGCATCAACATCGTACAAGTGCGTAGTAGCGCCGACAGTCTGAGAAATCTGGAATGTACCCTGAGCAGCAGGCATGCCGGACTTGACGATGAACGTCGTCGGCTGGCAATCAGCACCCTTCGGCGTCCAAACTGCGTACAACGTACTAACATCTTCGCCATCCGTTTCGAGAGCGTTAATCGTGCGGAGTGCGGCTGCGTTGAATTCGCCAATCTTATTCGAGCCATCGGCCTTCAGTGCCCAGCCATCCAAACATGCATCCGTGCGGCCCATGACATCGGTCGTTTGCAAGGACTTGGACTGCGCAACACTTGCAATCGTATAAGATTCGCTATTCGTCATATTCGGGCTGACGAACACAGCCTTATCATCAGCATAGTTCTTGTCGTAAGCGAACGTGTAAGAATTCTTCAAAAGCGGAGCCTTGACGGAATCAAGGTTTGCACCCACAGTGAGCGTATTGCCATTAGCGTAATCCGTCCAAGCATCCGTAGCGCCCGTACCCTTGACAGAGAGCTTCGCCTCGGTATCGAGGATGACATCAGAAGCAGTCACTTCGAACGAAACATCATCGAACGAAACATCTCCATAGCTAGACGGAATCACGAAGTTAGCGGTTGCGACCTCGTAAGTGCGCTTAGCCGGAGCCAAGACGTAGCCCAAATCGAACGTTCTCGTAAACGTGTATTTACCCTTGTCGGTATTAACAAGCTTGACAGTCGTGCCCATAGCAGAGCAAACATCCCAGTGTGCATAGAGCATCGTGGGAGAAGACGGGCTAAGAGCAGCATATTTCGCAATGAACGCATCGTCCAGTTCGGTGAACACATCATTGTCTGTAGGCGTGAACGTGTAACCCGTCATGCAGTAGCCATCGAGGTACAATGCCATCGGGAAACTCTTGTTCGCGCTGTTCACAGTGTAATTAGCCGAGACGACCCAATTGTCATCATCATAGGAGAGCGTCGTACCATCAATGAGTTCTTCCCAAGCATTGCCGAAGTAAGCCTTGCCCGCAGAATTTTCGTTGAACGCAATGGCGTAAGTCACAGCGGTCGCACCCACGCTAAGCGTTACGTCCTTCTGGGTTGCGGCAACAGTGAACACACCGCCATTCGCTACGCTGAACAGTTCCGTTCCGTCAGCATCACTACCGAGAACGCCAGGATCGAAATCGTAGGCCTGAGAAGCGGCGGCGAACGTTACGCCGAGTTTCATACCAGCGACGGTCGGAATTTCAACGCCATCCGTTGCATCAACATCGTACAAATACGTGCTAACACCGACCGTTTGAGAAATCTGGAAGCTACCCTGTGCAACAAGCATGCCGGACTTGACGGTGAATGTCGTCGGCTGGCAGCCAGCACCCTTCGGCGTCCAGACTGCGTACAACGTACTTACATCTTTGCCTTCCGCTTCGAGAGCGTTAATCTTGCGGAGGGTTTCTCCATCAAACACGCCAATCTTATTCGAACCATCGGCCTTCAGTGCCCAGCCATCCAAGCAAGCATCCGTGCGGCCCATGACATCGGTCGTCTGGATAGCCTTCGACTGAGCAACACTAGCAATCGTATAAGTTTCGCTGTTCTTCATGTCCGGGCTGACAAACACGGCACTGTCAACAGCATAGTTCTTGTTGTAAGCGAACGTGTAGCTGTTCTTCAAGAGCGGAGCCTTGATAGAGCCGAAGTCCACACCCACCGTGAGCTTGTCGCCTTCGGTGTAATCGGTCCATGCATCCGTAGCACCTGTGCCCTTGACAGCAATCTTTGCGTCTGTATCGAGGATGACATCGGTTGCAGTCACATTGAATTCTACCCCGTTGAACGAGACATCGTTATTCTTGGACGGAACTGCGAAGTTGGCAGTTGCAGCCGTGAATGCACGTTTTGCAGAAGTTCCATCGCCCAAATCAAACGTTCTCGTAAACTTGTACGAACCCTTGTCAATACCGGCAAGCGAGACTGTCGTGCTATTATCAGAGCAAGCCTCCCAGTGAGCATAGAGCATCGTGGGAGAAGACGGGCTGAGAGCAGCATATTTCGCGATGAACGCATCGTCCAGTTCGGTGAACACATCATTGTCTGTAGGCGTGAAGGAGTAACCCGTCATGCAGTAGCCATCGAGGTACAATGCCATCGGGAACTTCTTGTTCGCGCTGTTCACAGTGTAATTAGCCGAGACGACCCAATTGTCATCATCATAGGAGAGCGTCGAACCGTCAATGAATTCATCCCAAGCATTGCCGAAGTAAGCCTTACCCGCAGAATTTTCGTTAAACGCAAGCGCGTAAGTCACTGCATGTGCACCCACATTGAGCGTTACATCCTTCTGGGTTGCGGCAACTGTAAACATACCGCCATTCGTTACGCGGAACAGCTCCGTTCCGTCAGCATCGCTGCCAAGAACGTCAGGATCGAAATGGTATGCCTGAGAAGCGTCGGCGAACGTTACGCCGAGTTCCATACCAGCAACAGCCGGGATTACAACACCGTCCGTTGCATCAACATCGTACAAGTACGTAGTAGCACCGACCGTCTGAGAAACTCGGAAGCTACCCTGAGCTGCAGGCATGCCAGACTTGACAGTGAACGTCTTCGGCGTGCAGTCAGCACCCTTCGGCGTCCAGACGGCGTACAACGTACTGACATTTTCGCCATCGGCTTCGAGAGCATTAATCATGCGGAGGGTTTCTCCATCAAACACGCCAATCGGAATCGTGCCATCGGCATCCAAAGCCCAGCCATCCAAGCAAGCATCGGTGCGACCCATGACATCGGTCATCTGCAACGGCTTAGATTCCGCGACGCTAGCAATCGTGTAAAGCTCACTATCCTTGAATCTACTGCTGTAGAATACAGCCTTGCCATCATTGAAGTTCCTGTCAAAAGCGAACGTGTAAGTGTTCTTGAGGAGCGGAACCTTGACGGAATCGAACACGCCGTTTATCGAGAGCTTTCCACCATCGTAATCCTTCCACGTTGCTGTAGCACCCGTGCCCTTGAGAGCAATCTGCTTTTCGGTATCGAGAATTACGTCAGCAAGAGGATCAAGTTCGAACGCCACACCCGTAAACGAGATGTTACCTTTAGAAGACGGGACCTTGAAATCCGATGTTGTCACGTCGTAGGTACGTTCAGCAACGCTGCCATTACCCAAATCGAACGTTCTCGTAAACTTGTACGTACCCTTGCCTGTACCGACAAGCTTGACCACTATACTGTCAGGACCAGAGCAAGGTCCCCACAGAGCATTCAGCTTTATAGTTTCAGAAGTATTCAAGTTGAGTGTTGCGACCTTTTCGATAAACTCTTCACTCAGTTCAGAATAAACGTCCGTTATGTTACCATTTTCGAGCACGTAACCCTGCATGCAGATTCCATCGCGGTACAATTCCATCGGGAACTTCTTATCAGCAGCATCCATGTCTGCGTCGAAGCTCTTCGACACAATCCAGTTTTCATCATCATCCGTCTTAAGCGTTGTCGCAGAAATCAAGTTACCCCAAGAATCGCCGAAGAAAGCCGTTCCCGAAGAGTTTTCATTGAAAGCAAGCTTATAAGTAATAGGCCTTGTGGAAATTTCAAGCTTAACATCAGCCTGATTTTCGGCGACAGTGAACGAACCACCATTAGCAAAGGTAACCGGAGTTACACCATCTGTGACAGTCACGTCAGTATCAAAGCCGTAAGCCAGAGACATAGCTGTGAACGAGACTCCGAGTTCCACACCCTTAACCATCGGGATTTTAACACCATTCGTCACATCAACATTGTACGAGTAAGTCGTTGCACCGACAGTCTGGGAAATTTGGAAGCTACCCTTTGCAGCAGCCACGTCCGTTTTAATGGTGAATGTTTTCGGTTTGCAACTACCACCCTGTTCCTGCCATACGGCATAGAGCGTAATATCCGAATTCGAAGATGCTGCAAACTTGTGGAGAGCTTCGGCATTGTATGCGGTAATCACATCCGTACCCGCATCATCCAAAGCCCAGCCAGTCAGGCATGCATCCGTGCGGCCCAAAACATCGAGAGATTGCAGAGCCGTCGATGCCGAAATCTCATCAATCGTATAAGTTTCGCTGCTCTTGAAATCACCGCTGTAGAACACTTTATCAGCATTGGCTGCGCTAACGTTCTTATCATAGGTGACTACATACTTGTTCTTCAAGAGCGGAGCCTTGACACTCTTGACACTAGAATCAAAGTCAAATTTATCAGCGATAACATGACTCTGCGAATTAGCATCAAAGTAAACAAAGTAGTTCCACGTATCTAAAATGAAATCTGTACCCTCATTGAGCTTAAAGTCCCAATTCTGGAACGAAATATCATTCTGTTCAGGAATGGTGAATTCTTCTGAAGAAATCGAATAAGAACGCTTAACAGTTCCCGAAGAACCATCAGGCAAACTCAATTCAAACAAGAATGCACCCTTGTCCGTATCATTGAACTTTATAGTCATCAAGCGCGTCGTTGACGGGCACACATCCCAATAAGCATACAGCTTTGTTGGAGTAGAAGGAGTATTGCCGAGTTCATAGAACTTGGCGATGAAACTATCGTCAAGTTTTGTATATACGTTATTGATATCGTTGTCAACATCAAACGTATAACCCATCATGCACTTACCATCAGCACGGTACAAGCCCATTGGGAAATCCGTATTGCCATTAACACTGTAAGTACTCGTCCCACTCCAGTTCTTTTGGGCATCCTCGACGAATCCATCACTTGTCAAGTCACGAATCCAAGATTCACCCACAAAAGCCTTGCCATCCGAGTTGTCGTTAAAGACAAGCTTGAAAGCAATCGGTTGAGCAGAGACATCGAGGATTAAATCCTGCGGAATGGAAGCGACTTCGTACATTCCTCCATTGGCAATATCCCTCTGCATATTGCCAGCTTGGACAATCAAGCCATCGATCGAATAAGCTTGTGATGCTGCGGTAAACTGCACACCGAGTTTCTGATTCTTAACAAACGGAATTACAATGCCACCATCGTCAACACTGTATTCAACAGGTGCAGTATGAACTCCATTGACTTTCTGATAGACCTTGAAGCTACCCTGTGCAGCATCTACATTTGTCATGACGGCAAACGTATTCGGCTTGCAATCCGTGCCAAAAGCATCGGTTTCGCCCTCATTCGTCCAGACGGCATACAGCGTACTTACATCTACGTTTTTCGCAGTAAGAGAATCAAGCTTGCGGAGAGTTTCGAGATCGAACTGCCCAACGATTGTGCTTGCATCGTCCTTGACCAGCGACCAACCTGTCATGCAGGCATCGGTGCGGCCCAAGATTTCTTTCGACTGCAAATTCTTCGATTCAGAAATATTAGCAATCGCGTAAGATTCGCTGCTCTTGTAATCACTACCGTAGAACACAGCCTTACCGTCAGCATAGTTTCTGTCGTAAGCGAACGTGTAGCTGTTCTTCATGAGCGGAGCCTTGACAATCTTAACTTCATCCGTCAACTTGAACAAGAAATCCTTTTCAATCTTATTCCAGTCGGAGGTTTCATTTTCGCGGTAAGCGTATGCAGAATCCGGATCCACGATGACACCGGCATTGGTATTGGGGATAAATTCCCAACCTGTAAACGAAATAGCATCACCGACATCAGCTTGCGGAATCGTGAAATAGCCATTCGTAACATCGGCAGAAGTGATTTCATAGACGCGATCAGGCGTCCATTCATCAACAGAAGTTATCGCTCGCCTAGATCCATCATACAAACGGAACTTTCTCGTAAACTTATACGAACCTTTATCAATATCAGCAAGCTTGATGGACTTTACATTAATATCGAGACAATAACGATCCCAAACGGCATACAAAGGCATCGGATTCATACTACTGTATGGACCTTCGGAATTTCCTTGATTGTACTCATCAATAACTGCATCATTGAGTTCTGTGTATGCGGTAGTTCCGTCTTTAGCAAATGCATACCCCTTCAAACAAGCTTCATTGCTATACAAGCCCATCGGGAACATCATCGCATATCCATTAGAATAAGAACATAGCTGCGGAACAACCCAATTATCACCATCCTGACCAAGCGATGATATCGTCCAAGAATCACCGAAGTACGGCAGAGAACTCAACTCATCGGAATTTTCGTTAAACGCAAAGTAATACGGTATTGCATCAGCACTAACTTCAAATTTCAAAGAATTCATCTCATCCGTGACCTTCAAGAATTTTTTGTCAGTCGAAGTCAAATTAAGAGCGGGCAAATAAGAACCACCTATAACATCAAAGACATAAATATAGTCTTTATCGTCTTCATCATAAGAAACGCCTCTAGCAGGAACAAACTTGACTCCAAGACTCATTCCGACAACCTTCGGAATATCAGTTCCATCCGCATCTATTTTGTGCGAAATTGTATCGTTATCGCCAGTCACTTGGAACACCTCGAAGTGACCCATTGTTTTCGGCAATCTAGAACCCAGATTCATTGTCGTCGGATTGCAGCCAGCTGTACCAGCGTCAGCCCAAACCGCGTACAGTTTATCGACAGACTTGTTAGCTTTAATACGATCTTCAATCACTTCGATTGCATCGGCATCAAACTGTTTCAACACATCGCTACCGGTCGCATCTAAAGCCCAGCCAGTTACGCAAGCATCGGCACGGAGCATAGCATCATGAGACTTCAATTCTACAGACGGATCCGCAGCGGATACCTTGTAAGAAGCGGTATCAACCTTGGGCAATGTATAGAATACATCCTTGTCCGTATTCTTGTCGTAGGTAAACTTGTACTTGCTCTTGACAAGCGGAGCCTTGATGCTCTTGACATCATCAGTTATAAGCAAGCCAGTAGATGCAATATCCACCCATTCATCATTTGAGTTCTTATAGGAATAACGAGCATCATCACGAGGATCCAAAATAGAATCCACACTGTTAATGACCGTGAATGACAAGTCATTAAAGTAAACATCTCCGTTTTTAGAAGGAATCTTGAGATTTTCATTTGCAAATTCGTAAATACGATCTGCAGTTTTCATGCCATCTTTATCATAGAAATACTGAACAAACTTGTATGCACCCTTGTTTTGATCAGATAGTTCTACAATAACACCATCAAAACTACTGCACTTCTCCAAATAGGCATATAACGTAGTATAGTGGTCTTCTGAACCATTATGCTTATTATAAGCTGCAATGAATTCGTCATTCAGTTTAGTAAGGAAGCCTTCGGAATCGTCTCCCTGAACAAATGTATAACCGCGGAAACAGTATCCATCATGATATACTTCAGGGAACTGCGTATTAGTGCTATTCACGGAGAATTCAGCGTTCACAGTCCAATTATCGCCATCCTTGACGACCTTTGAGTTAGCAATAAGCTGTTTCCAAGCCTCTCCAAGGAATGGATTTTTACGTGGAGGACGATTTTCATTAAACGTAATCAAGAACTTCGTCGGTGCTGTAGTAACACTGAGCTTCAAATTCTTTTGGTCAGCATCGACAGTAAGGATTTCGCTAGGAACATTCGTTGCACTGTTGTACAGCTCAGAAGTTTCATCATCGGCATCGACTCCGACAACAGCCCCATCAGAATGGTATCCTTGAGCGGCAAAGAACCTTATGCCAAGTTTCAACCCTTCGACAGTCGGGATTGTGACGCCATTAGTCTTATCGACGTCATACCAAAGCGTATCACCGGCACTGAGGACCTGATAGACCTTGAACGAGCCATTCTCAGCATCAGACGAGACCGTGAACGTCTTGGGATTGCTACCGTCAACACATGTCGAAGACCATACTGCAAAGAGCGAATCAGATGTTTCACCAAGAGCCTTGAGAGAATCAATCGTGCGAATAGCAGAAATATCAAACTTATTGTCTTTAAGTTTCGTCTTGCCAGCTTTATCCAAGGCCCAACCAGTCAAGCATGCATCGGTACTGCCAAAGACTCCGTCCACCTTCAATTCTTCATAGTCATCAACAGCACGAAGCAAGAACGTTTGCGAAATAACCTTGTTCTTACCATAGAACACCTTGCTTGTATCTGCGCCATAAACATTCTTATTGTAGTATAACTTCTGCTGAAGTTTAAGCAACTTGGGCGAGACTTGATAGGATTTAGACAGAAGAGTTACAGTGTTATTGACAATAGAAATTTCATTCCATTCATCCTGATCATCCTTGACCTTCCACGTTACAGGAGCTAAGGGATCCGCGATGTAGGTGTTATTCGTGGTGTAATCATACGACCAGCTTGTAAACGAAATTCCATCATCGACACCAGAAATCTTTAAGGTGGTCAAGCCACTGTAAGTACGTTCAATATTCGAGCCACCGCCTAATTCGAACTTTCTGCCAAATGTATATGTTCCAGAACTCGTTTGCGAGAACGAGACGCTCAACACATCATTTGAAGACGGGCACTGACTGCCACTACCCCAAATTGCATACAAGGTCGGAGTAGTCGTCGGTGTCGCAAGAGAATTAACCGCAGTAACAAAATCAGTACCAAATTCGGTATAAATCTTTGCAGCATCAGTTTCATCTTTACTTAACGCATATCCGACAAGGCAATCTCCATTATGGTACAAGCCCTTCGGGAATGTTTTGTCCGTGCTATTCAAATTGTACGAAATAGTCACATTCCAGTTCTTGTCAGCATCTTCCGAGAACGTACCGTTCTTCATCAAATCAGTCCAAGAATCGCCGAAGAACGCCTCGCCATTCGAGTTGTCGTTAAACGTAATGGCGTAATCAGCCATCTTGACCGCCTTAGCGAACGTATAAGTCGGCAAAGTGACATTTTCAACTGTCGAGACGCGATAAGCACCTTCCGCATCCGGGGCTACATCCGTACCAGTCACTGTCGCTGCGGCTGCGGCAGCCTTGTAAGAGACTGCAAGCGGAGCTGTTGCATCAAGGCTATAACCCGGGTCTGCAACAGATTGAGTTTCATCGACATAGAAGTCAAACGCATCGCCAGCAAGCGATACCGTCGCTCCACTAGACACATTATGATACAACTTAGCATCGCCAAACTTCTGGTACAACGCAAGCGTAGCATGTTCGATACCGTTGGTCACAGCGACCGTCGGAGTCAGTGCACTTGCGCAATCCTGCCAGATAGCGAAGAGCTTTTTCGCATTGTTTTCATCCGTGTTGCTAGCAAAGTCATCGTAATTATTGGCATTGAGAACCTTATAGAGCGGATCTGTGGCAGCCGAGAACAAAGAGGCCACCTTGCCAGCCCAGCCCATAAAGCACTTGTCCGTGCGGAACGGCTTCCAAAGTACAACAGAATCCTTGTCCGTATCCATCTTAAGCGTACCCGTCGGGGCCGCCTCCGCTGGCAAATACACCTTTGCAGAATCGGCGGAATTTGCGGCCAAAGACAAGTCGTACTCCACATAGACAGTGTTGAGCGGAGCAAATTCAACATGCATTTTCGTATAATCACGGAAATCAAGCTCGCTGTTATTTTTCAAATCGACAAGCACAGTCTGAGAAGCTGTAGGATCGGCTTCATAAGAGAGCTGGTTTAAGATATAGCCATCGTTAGCGACAGCGTTCACCTTCAACTTGACGCCCGCGGTATTGTTGCCGTAAGGAACTACCAACGTGTTGTTAGCGGCAAGCGAATACTTCAATTCAATAGAATCCGGATCGCTCGGCACTTGTTTTGTATAAGCCAAAGTCCGAATGAAATTGACCGAGCCAAAGCCACTGGAATTATTTTCAAAGTTCACAGCAATAGACGTCGTCAAAACAGATGCGCTCGGACATACCGCCGTATCCAAATCAGGAACGAGCACGTTGACGCTGTTGGCAGCATCTTCCGTTGATGTCAAGAACGCCAATTCTTCCTGGATATCGCGAGCCTTGTGCGTCATGCCGGCGACACCTTCGGGTTTCCAGTTGATGCGGCAACCGTCTGCATTGAACAAAGCCGGAACCTTGACTGTAGCCGCAGTTACGTTGTCTTGAGTAGTGAACCAGTCGGGTTCATATTCTTCCGCAAGCGTCCCCACTTTTAGTCTATTGCCGACAAAGATTTGCCCATTACGCATCGATTCAGGAATGGTAAATTCGATATTGTAATGTTTCGGAATAAATTCGACCTTAAACGAAGACGGAATCATATTCTCCGTGGAGAATCTCAGCTTATTTGTACTTGCATCATAGCCCCAGATTTCGTTAGCAGGAACGGTCCAGTTATGGTTAAACGATTTAATGTTCATCGTATAACCAGGCTCCACCTTTGTAGAAACATCAAACGTCAGAGTATCTTGGCTTGCTGTGTTCGGCACATATAGTGCATGTGCGTAATTCGAACCATCCTGCTCCAAGTGCGATTCCTGCGAGAATACCGTTCCGCCAACAGTCTGCGAAAGGATGATGCTGCCATGGTAATCGGTTGCATTAGTCAGCGCATTGCCATCTTCATCGTAAGCATTGATGTCAATCAATTCAGAAGAAACAGAACCTAAACCAGCTCTTATAGGATGAAGCGTCAATTGCGTCATTGAAGCATCACCGCTTGCCGCATCGTTCAACAAAGTCGAAGACAAGAAAGCATATCCCGAAGTGCTCTGAATGTCGTGAGTCCAAGACAAAGCTTGCACCTCGGCATTTTCCTTATCAAAGATATACACACGAGCCAAGCCTTCATCAGTTTGCATATCCACATTTTCGACCTTGGCGGAAGCCCATTGCAATTTGGTCTGTTCCGGGAACATGAGCAACGTGTCTTTATGGAACTTGTCTCCCAAATCGAATGTCACACTGTAATTTTTCGCAGTGAGCGTCGGCGTAATCGTTATCTGGAAATCATCCTGAGACAAGTTCGAATTCAAAACATAAGCTTTCAACAAACCATTGTAAATGGTATCCAGATAAACTTTATCCAATTCGGTACGGTTTGAAATTTTCCAAGATTCGCTTGCGTAATTTGTAGCGAAAACATTCGAATTTTCGACAAGATGTTCATCGTCAACAGAATTTGTTGTTGTCGCAGTCTTATAACCGAATTCAAGAGACCAATCAAGGGTGTATCCATACGGTGCCAATTCAAGTGCAATAGCCGGAGTCACAGGCAACTCAACGTAGGACCCCGCACTAATCTTTTTACCATAAACTTGCTTGTTCAAATTTCCTTTAGCATCATAGGCATAGCCATTTACAACATAATCCGAAGAGCCGTCATTTGCAACTTTGATATTGGCACTAGCACCTACACCGTTGACGTAATAGAAATGAATCTGATTCTCGAATTCATTATAATCCAAGGACTGAATTACAGTAGCCAATCTAGCAAAGCTAGCTTCCGTTCCCCCAAGATTGCCGGTCTGTGGCTGCTTATTCGCATTTTTAGAATAAATACTATATGTCGCAGGTAAATAGCTATTGACAGTGAAAGTGTTATTGTCACTAACAACCAGCGGAGGAATCAACGTATTCGGCTTATCGTTTCTATACGTCTCTACAGGCGGGAGCAAATATCCAATCGAATAGCCATTGACATCAAGGCTGCCGGAAGTTCCCGAAAGCACATTATCAGTCGTTTCATCGCAGCCACCATTGGCATCTTTAGCGGTGCAGAAATGGTTGACAACTTGCAACTTGACAGGAGCGCTATAGGTATAAACCGTATTTGCTTGATAGTCGTTTCCGCCATCATTCCATTCCGGCGAACCAGACCAAGACGCTCCACTACCCAAAAGACTGTTGAAGAAAACAGTATCAGCATCATGGAGCTTGCCGGATTTGTCCGTATAAAGGATAATTCCCAGATTGGTAGCATTGATGTTTTCTACCGCATATTTGCCATCGTTAATAGCATCTTTCAATTTTTCCTGATGTTCATCATCCGTTGTGGCATTATTGAAATTGCTCAAATCAAAGGCAACTGCGTAAATCGGCCTATTGGAGCCTTGAGCAAAGAACGGCAAGCCATAGTTTTCCGCCGAAGTCCCCTCATCGATTGTCCAACTCGTTGTAGCGCCGCCCCTATTCAAGATAGCGGCAAAACGAGCAGACATCATATCTTCTTCTGAGAGAACGCCGTTATAGTAATCATTCGCAGAAGCATGTACAGGCTTTTCCGCATACTGCAAATCGCCATCTTTTTCAAGGCTTCCGTCAACAGCATTGCGGAAGTTGCGGGCGATAGTGCCAGTAATTCCAGATGGAGACTTCCAATCCGTCCAATTTTGATTCATATTATCGTAGTTATCTAAACCAACAGCTCCGATACCCTTGGCGGCCAGAGTGACGTTTTTCCCATAATAGTAGTTACCCGTCACATCAAAGTCGATATTGCTTAAATCAAGAGAGAAATCTTTTTCATAGTTGATAGTAGATACCAAATATCCGGCAGCGTCCCCTTTCTTAATATCGCCAACCACATAGTTATTCTTTATTTTAATCTTTGTCACGCCAGAAGTAGCGACATGAACAGAGCTCACTAGACCACCAGCAGCAACACTAACGGCGCTTCCCTCAACAGTTCCTGTAAAATGTGAATTTTCAATCGTATATGCAGCACCAGCATAAAGTTCGGTAGGAGACTTTTTCTGTGTATTCAAGATACCCACAAAGCCACCAGGTTGTAAGCCCTTGATAGAACCACTGACAGAAATATTCTTCAATGAAATTTCTTTATCAGCATTATCAATTCTACCGAAAACGCCACCAACTCCACTCCAACAATCGCATTTTACAGAAACATTGCTTGCCGTTACATTCGAAACGGTTAGACCATTTTCAGCATTAACAACAGCTGCGACACCACCCGCAATATCATTGTAAATACCACTAATATTACTACCACTAACATATTCGACATTCACAGTAACATCTTTCAAAGTTATATCCTGTATAACTTCAGCTCCGCTAATTTTAGCAGCAATGGCACCCGCATAATACTTGGATTCAAATGTCGAGCTTTCCACAGAAATCTCGCTAATGGTTTTCGGGGCTGCGATATAATCTATAATGCCAGCATTGGCAGAACTCCCAACCTTAAAGAATACATCCTTGAAAGCAATCTTCGTCAGATTAGCATCTGCATGGGCTATTTCAACAAAGGCTGCATCATCGGAACCATCAGGCACATAGCAAAGTCCGGATATCGTATCAATCTTGCCAGCTTCGCTTGCGAATACGTCATTTTCGCCCAGAGTCAGATACTTGCCCTTGAACGCATTCGGGGCATCGACGCAAGTGGTTGTAGTGCCATTATCTTGCTTTCCGGCAAATTCGATTTTCTCCGAAGTCAAAACAATCGAACCCTTGTGATCATACAACCAATACATAGCATAAGAATATGCGTCTGGAGCAGGCACACGATTTGCAACAGGAGTATTGCCAGGATCAGGGTCAGAATGTTCTGCATTATCTTTGTACCAATAAGCGAAGCAGTTTTTATTGCCAGAGGTTGGATTAGAAGCGCTTTTTTCTTGACTGAATTCCAAATTGCCGTCTGTATTTTGTTCGAAGCAGAAATACTTTGTTTCAAGCGTCGATTTATAGGTGTAAACGGAACTCCCATCAGTAAATGTGGGCGACGTCAATGCAGGTGCATTCGCCGAGGCTTCCCAAGAGCCATTACCATTCACAAGGCTATTCACAAAATCAATGACATTCGAAGCAACTTTACCCTTATTGTCTGTAAAGAGATACATTTCGGTGTGAGCCGCATCTACATAGACCAATGGATTTTTCCTACTAGAATCATTCAAGTCAGCAATTTTCTGCGCATCGGCCTTGTCATCGAAATCTGTCAAGTCGAATTTTACCGGGTAAGACGGTTGATCGCCATCAACAAATACGGGCATGCCTTCATTTACCGGGTTCTCAGAAGCGTCCTTCCTGACAGTCCATTTGTTGCTTCCGTCCAGATTCAAGACAGCCGCCAAACGAGCGCTCTTCATCTGTTCTTCAGGAATCATTCCGTTAGCATATTCTTTTCCATCATCGCTAACAATAGGCTTATCCGCATCATAACGCAAATTACCATCTGGTTGATAGACATTAGAAAGACTCTTAACTGAACTACTGAAGTTGCGTGCAATAGTGCCCGTAAAACCTTCTACAGCATAAGGGTCTTTCCAATCTACAAATCTTCCAATTCCAGGTATTCCCGTAGAACCTTCCGTTATATAATGATAGTTATCCGTCACATCAAACGAAACCATTTGTTTTCCAGCTGTAGGAGCAGAATCAAAATAATAACCTTCACTGACTATAGTACCAATCAAATATCCCACTTGGCTTGTAAAGTTTGTATATAACAATCCTCCCTTCGAGTAAGTATTTTTGATGCTAAGACTAGACACAGCACCAGAAGCAGTTGCATCTGAATAACTTACCTCACCAACAAGACCTCCCACAGATGCATTAGCATTAATCACAGAAACATTGCCGAGGACTTTTACATCTTGGATAGAAAGAGGTTGACCAACCATTAACGACGTATAACCAACAAGGCCACCAGCAATTTCAACACCTTTTATATTCCCTTCTACAGCAATAGAATTGAATTCAAATCCTGAGAAACCAGAAATATTATCAGCACTGGAGAAACCGATTACACCACCAGCATTATATGAACCTTCTAAAGAAATCCCACTCACACTTATATCAGAGACAGATGTGGATCTAGCATAAGTAGAAGAATATCTTAAACTACCGACAACTGCACCCACGGTACTTCCTTCTATCTTGACATTGCTTACCATTTTATTTGCAATCTTATCACAATCAACAGCTTCTCCAGCAATTGCGCCAGCAACATCAGCCGTAAATTCCGAATTTACAACGGTAATGTGCTGAGTTCCCAACGAGACACCAGATGCAAGCATAAGAACGCCAACGCTTTCATCATTGTCGGTGCCCAACTTAAAGTAAACATCCGAGAAAGCGACACTATCAATTCCGGTTCCAGCCGATATCGAGACAAAACCCATACTTGTCGCTACATCAGATTTATAGCAAAGCCCGGATATCGTATCAAGTTTGCCAGATTCGCTTTGAATCAAGTCTCCAGAATTCAGTTCCAGATATTTGCCCTTGAACGCATTGGGAGCATCGACGCAAACGGTATTTCCATTGTCATCTTTTTTTCCAGCAAACGCCACATTTGATTTCAGATAAATCGTTTTTTGGACAGAAACCGCACCATTATTATTTCCATCCAACCATTTTTGAGCGTAGGAGTATGCATCGGGAGTAGCTCCGTTTGAATGGTCAGCATTCTCGTTGTACCAATAGCTAAAGCACGTTCCATCGTTAGCAGAAGTACTAGCCACGTTAATTTGGTTGAACTTTAAGCCAATGACATCGCCATTTGTATTCGTGGAATCCGCAAAGCAGAAGTACGGAGTTTCACGAGTAGAGGTGTAAGTGTAAACGGAATTCCCATCCGTATATGGAGAAGTTTCACCCCAAGCTTGCGTCCCAGTCGAAGCGACCCAAGAACTCTTTGTATCAATCAGTTTGTTGACAAATACAGTATCATCATCAGCGAGATAGCCTCCGTTATCCGTAAAGAGGTACATTTCAGAATGGTCCGCATTAACATAAACCGTAGGATTCGTCGTACCAACATTCTCCAAATACTCCTTTTGAGTCTTTTCAGCCTTAAGATCGAAATCATTCAAGCTGAAGAGTACCGGGTAAGACGGATGATCGCCACCAGCCAATACCGGCAGACCATCGTTTGCAAGCACACCACCTGTAGCAATCTTTACAGTCCAAGCATTATTACTGCCCAAGTTCAGGACACCGGCAAAGATTCTCGTTTTCATCTGCTCGTCAGCAATCGTGCCATTGAGATAATCAGCCGTAGCACCATGGATAGGCGCATTTAAATCATATTGCAAATCGCCATCGGCAACAATAACTAAAGACGCCCCCACATTGCGGAAGTTGCGGGCGATACCATTTTCCGTGCGAGCAACGCCATAGATACCCTCACTTACAGATGCATCATTCGTGCCGTAATGGTAGTTGTCGGTAATGTCATAAGTAAATCTACCGTTCGGCTCCAAACCACCTATCAAATAACCAATATTGCCATTATCGCTTGTTACATCGCCCTTCGTGTAGGTATTCTTTATAGTGAGTTTTATAGAACTTGCCGCAGAATTACTTAATCGACCAACAAGACCGCCGGCGTAACCACCCGTTCCATTGACGAATCCTTCGCTAGAACCTTCTACTGCAATGTTGGAGAAGGACACATCATTAGCTACACGGGCATAACCGAATACACTTCCGACGATCTTACCATCTAATTTGACTCCACTCAACGTAATATCAGATATACTTTTCACGTCATTTACGGCACCTGCAATAGCACCGACAGAATTGGCCTCAAATTTCGAATTAGATACAGCAATTCCGTTAATGCTAGACGGACTTACAGTCGGTAAAATAACGCCAGCCTTTGAGTTTTCATCGGTCAACTTAAAGTAAACATCATCGAAAGCAACATTCGTCAGGTTTGCATTTGCGTCATTTGTTTCGACGAAGCCAATAGCACTTGCCGTACCATCCACGTAGCAAAGTCCCTTAACCGAATCAATCTTGCCAGCTTCGCTTGCAAATACGTCATTTTCGCCCAAAGTCAGATACTTGCCCTTGAACGCATTAGGACCATCGACGCAAGTTATTGTTCCATTGTTGTCTTGCTTTCCGGCGAATTTGATGAAATCTGATTTCAGGATAATCGAGCCATCATGAGCATCCAACCAAGCTTGAGCGTAAGTGTGTGCATCGCAATCCGCAGGGGCGTTTGCACGAGTCGAGCAATTGTCATCGAACCAAGACTCGAAGCACTTTGTATTGCCACTGGCAGGATTCGTACTCGACCTCGTCTGGGTAAGACTCAAAGTATTATTTGCGGCATCTTCATCAAAGCAGAAGTAATTGACAGGCCCTCTATAGATAAACAAAGCGTTGCCATCAAAAGTTTCATCAAATCCATACGTTGCGTTATACCAAGCATTTTCTGCTCCCACAAGGTCATTAGCAAATCCTATGTCAGTACTGGAAAGCTTACCCGCATTATCCGTAAAGAAAATGATGCCATCGTGAGTTGCGTCAAAGGATTCTACACGGCGACCATTTTGAATCGCATTATCCCATTTGTCTTTCTTGTCCTGCCCTGCCCTTATATCGAACGAAGCTTTATCAAGGCCGACCGCGTAAATCGGCGTGTGGGAATTATCCTTAAACACCGGCCTGTCATTATTTTCACCATCAATTAAAGTCCATGCACCATTAGTCGCGGCGCCCGAGTTCAACACAGCCGCAAAGCGACGTGTTTTCATATCGTCGGCAGAAATTACGCCGTTGGCAAACTTTGTTATGGTTCCAGCCCCATCATCATGATGGATAGGCGTGGCTGCGTCATAATGCAAAATGCCATCGGCATCGAGAGTCGTTGCACCTGTGGTTACAGCATTGCGGAAGTTGCGAGCGATAACGCTGCCAGAAGCTCCGCTTACGTTAGCTTTACACCAATCGTCTTGTGTAAGGGGTGTTGTTCCATTGCCATTTCCGTCAGCAAAAGCACCAATACCGCTCTTTGTAGCCGGGTCATTTCCATAATGGTAGTTGTCGGTAACGTTAAAGGTGACTGTAGCACCATTTACAATATCACCAATCAAATAACCGCTAGTGTTAGCAGCAATATCGCCAATCACATAATTGTTCTTAATAGTAATCGAACAAGGATCACACTCAATACCAATCGTGCCAATTAAGCCACCAGCCACTTTATAATCGATGTTAGATGAAACAATCTCACCGAGAATATCCGTTTTTTCAATCGTCAAAGAAAAAACAGGATTATCAGAAAACTTCTTATAGAAATAACCGATAAGACCACCGGCAGCATCACTCTCAATTCTCCCCTTTATAGAAATATCATTGAACGATATTTCCGACGAATTACCACTATAAGCTAACAAGCTAGCGAAACCACCTGCACTATTATAATGACCACGATAAGTAATGACAGTGTCAAGGCTCACTTTTACGTTCGAAACAGATATCGCTCCGTCTTTCACATTCAAATAGCCCAAAACACCACCAGCTTCATTACCAATCACCTTGACATCATTGACAACGATATTCTTAATGCATTGAACATTTTGAACAACATTCGCCACAGAACTAGCACGCCTTCCGAACGATTCAAAGACAGAGTGTTCCACGGTAATGTCCGTGATGTCGCTAGCAGTCGTCAAAGTATCAGGAGCCAAAATAATGGCAACGTCATCATCTGCTTGAAGGAAAGCATTCGAGAAAGCGAGATGCCCCACGCTACTGGTTGACTCCCAAATCTTGGCAAAACCAACTATACTCATCGGAGTTGTTGTTTTATGGCAAAGACCGGAAATCGTATCAATTTTTCCATTTTCGCTTCGGATAGAATCTTTTTCAGACAGTTCCAAATATTTGCCATTGAACGCATTCGGGGCATCGACGCAAACCGTATCAGTAGGATTACCGCTATTGTCATAATTGATTTTCTTCCCCGCAAACTCGATATTCGTTTTTAACTCAATCGTGCGTTCTCCCGTTTTCAACCAAGCCTGAGCATAGGTGCGGGCATCGCATTTTACGCTATCTTGATTCGGGTTATTGTCGTCACCACGAGTTGCGCAAGAAGCATCGTACCAATAGGGAAAGCATGTCCTTTGAGGATTGGAGGGACTGGAAGGATCATTCACCGATGAGATTTGACTGAAGTTCAAATTATTTCCATCTTTTTCAAAGCAGAAGTACGGCATCGGGTGCTGAGAGGCATAGGTATAAACGGTGTTGCCATTATCGTAAGGGGTCGAGGTACTCAAAGTAACAGGATTAGTCCCGTCATTCCAAGAATCCGTGTAAGTATCATCATAAGCCAAGAGATTGTTTGCAAAAGTAATATCATTGTTCGAAAGCTTACCTTCGTAATCCGTAAAGAGAACGACACCATTGATGGGTGAACCGTCAGCATTTGCACCGATGGAATCCACAGGATGAATTGAGCTTGCATCACTCAAAGTTTTCTTTTGCTTTTGACTAGCTTTAGCATCGAAATCGGCCAAATCAAATTTTACCGGGAAAGACGGGTTTTCACGAGAACCACGGAATACCGGCAAACCATCGTTTACAGGCGGACTTGAAAGATCCCCCCTCTTTACCGTCCAAAGCATATCCGCCGGGTTCGCAGCTCCCAAATTCAACACGGCAGCCAAGCGACCACTCTTCATCTGTTCTTCGGAAATCACGCCATTGGCATATCTCGTCGTCGTTCCAGAAACATGGATAGGCGTGGCTACGTCATAGTACAAAACACCTGTAGCACTAATCCTAGTCCCAGACAACTCGTTGCGGAAGTTGCGAATAATCTCACCTTGTACAGACGGATTTGTCCAATCATTCATTTCTCCAATACCAAATTCAGTATTAAAATCGCTATACCCGAAATGGTAGTTATCGGTCACATTATACGTAGGAACTCCGCCCGGTTCATAACCTAGCAAGTAACCGCATGTACCCGATGAAGTTGTGACATTGCCAATCACGTAGTTATTGTTTATACTAAGGTTTAGTTTTGAATTTGACATTCCTTGAATAAGGCTGACAAGCCCACCCGCAGCCTCATCACTGCCTTCGTTTGTCGAAACATTTGCCACAACGTTATTTTTCTTAATTAAAAGTTTAGCTCCATCATCAAAGGTGAATGTACCCACAAGGCCTCCGGCAGAAGAACCTGTAATGGAAATAGATGAACCCTCTATCGAAATATCATGTATAGAAACCTCTTTATTACTGATATCAAAATGACCGATCACACCACCAGCTTGTGAACCATAGGATGGCGAGACATTTGAGCTATATACAGACGATGAGCCGCCCACAGATATATTTGAAACGCTACATACAGTATTAGCAAAAGAACTATTTATTGTAACAGAGCCAAATGCAGCACCTGCATAAGGAAAACTACCACTGCTAACAATGGTTACATCGTTTATAACTAAATTCTCTATATTTTCCACATTAAGGATGCTACCAGCAATAGCACCAGCATGCTCAGCTTTAAAATATGAACTTTCTACAGTAATATCGCTAATACTAGGCATTCCATCCGCCGGCATAATAACACCAGCCGTAGTTCCATCACCGGCCAGCTTAAAATAGACATCCGAAAAGGTAATACCGTTTAAATTAGCAGTAGGATTAATTATTTTGGCAAAACCTTTTTCATCATTATCGGTGTCAGACTTATAGCAAAGCCCGGATATTGTATGACGCGAACCGTCTTTGCTTTTGATAACATCACCATCGCCCAACGTCAAATATTTACCCTTGAAAGCGTTGGGAGCATCTACGCAAGCATCCGTTTGTGAATCATAGCCGGCAAACTCGATGTCCGAGGTCAAGACGATGGAGCCTTGATTAGAGTTCAACCAATCTTGTGCGTAACTGTAGGCATCGGGAGTACCGATTGAATGGTCAGCATTATCATCGTACCAATTTTCGAAGCACCTCTCACCGGCAACATCAAATTCAGCTTGATGGAAATTCAGAATACTTCCATTTTCTATAAAGCAGAAATTTTTTTTCGCTTTACCGGCAAACCACTGCTGATTAGAGGTAAAAGGTCCTGTCGTCGAAACAGCGTTGCCATTTGCATCCACGAATACAAAATCTTGACCTAATTTGTCTTCACCAGTCGAACGGATTTCAGCCACATCCTTCTTGAAATTATCTGAAAGCACGCCATTTTCGTCCGTATAGGTCGTAATACCATATTTACCAACCGATTCATACCAATCCATGTTATCATGATCAAAAGTCTTTTGTAAAGTTTTGGGTTCATTCTTCAATTGATTAGAAGTGAAATAAGACTGCAAATCAGTAGTTTCTAGAACAACCAGATGATTCGGCTTGTCGGAACCTTTAGCAAATGTTGGAAGTGAGCCATTCTTTGAGACCCATATAGCCGTCTCCCCTCTTGACTCCAAATTATAATTCAAAAGAGCAGCCAAAAGTCCCGACTTCATTTCTGCTTCAGAGGCAATACCATTCGCGATTCTATCCAAAGCAAAATAATCCATTTGCAAACTACCTAAAAAGAAATCCGTATAAGACCCCTGAATTTGCGAAGCACCCATAGTGCTTTCAGCCATTATATTGATATAATACCCCAACGCTCCCCTTGCAGGATTATTCGTAGTCGCATTACGGACGTTACCAAAAACGTTTTTATCAGAATAATCTCCAACAGACCAAGGAGTATGGTTTACCCCATAAGAAAAATTGCTTATACCTAATACCACATCGTCATCGCCATAATGAAAGTTGTTAAAAATGAGATCATCGTTATCTAAATTGCTAGGATTATCAAGTTCGCCTATGATATAGCCCAAAGTAGTACCACTAATTTCACCCACAGAATAAGTATTCTTTATAATAATTTGGTTACCATGAAAATTTTTTACAGCACCAACAATACCACCCACATAAGAACCAGAAAGACCGGGAAGGTTTGAATTACTGCTCGTAAAGCCAGCTTTGTCAATCAACAAATTTTTACCATCAACAATCCCTACAAGACCACCCACATAGCCAACAGAAGAACTAATCTTCCCTTCAATAACTACATTTGAAATATTCACATTTTCAGGAGTTTGATATGAATAAACTTGTCCAATAAGGCCTCCTAATACTATATCTTCCAGCAATTGAGCAGAATACGAATTAGTAGCATCCAAGTTATTTACAGTCACATTGGAAATAGAAACTTCTCCATCATCAGAAACATAGCCCAAGACACCGCCAAAGGATATGCCTATGTCATAAGGATTCGGCGTTCCAATATCAGTTGCTTCATACTTGAGATTCGTCAATTCAATGTTCTCTATAACAGCAGATGCATTGACAGTACGCACCACACCGGCCATAACTTCACCAAATAAATCCACATTTGTAATTTTCACACCTGAAACAAGCGCATTCGTAGCGATTTCAAATCCTAGAACAGCTCCCGATGCAGCTTTTATATAAACATTATCAAACGATACTTTTTCGAAAGTTCCACTTATTTTTTCAAAAAGAGCAAAACTTTCATCTCCCGTAGCAATATAACACAATCCGCTAATAACTTTATTATTGCCATTATCACCATCGAAACCAGCATGATCTGGACCTAACGGTTCTACCTTTAAATTACATGCAGTGTTCCCTGCAGCAAGACCGCCCAAGTTGAGGCTACTACCCAAGACAACCTTACTAGTCTTGTTTTCATCGTTATCCAGTTCCGCCTTCATGTCAGACCAAGACTGGAAATCGTTTGGACCGGGAGAAGGAATCTCATCCTGCGAGAGTTCGCACACGCGATTTGAAGTGCTACCCGAGCAATCTAGATGGAAATACCAATCACCGGAAAGGTTGCCACTTTCAAAAGTCGCCTGTGAGACATCAGCTGCATGTGCAGAAGAAACACCAAAAGAGGCACTCAGCAAGAGGAGTGTAGTCAGGACATAGAAAACCGGATTTTTAGCCATAACAACCCTTTTTTCAATAATATATTCCAAAGCAAATATAGTTTTCTTACAATAAGATTACGGGAAAGGGCGAAAAAAAAAGCCCCTTAAATGGGGTCAGGGTGATAAAGAACACGCAAGGAATCGGGTAATTTCGTGTTCCACCAGAGGCGAAACCTACGATAAAGTATGTTCTAAGAAAGGGTTACATGTTTCGCAACAAGATTTGGGAGCAGCCGAAGGGAATGTAAAAAAGGCTCAAACCTCGTTCCGAGGTTAGTTGACGAACAAACTATACTTTAGCAGTGAATGAAGCTTGAGAGTCTCGCAATTCAAGCACTTTTTCCATGGGAAGATGCGAGTACTTGACGATTTCCTCGACTGGCTTGTTATCAGCAAGCATGTCAAGAGCAACCGCAGTGCGTTCGTCAGCAACGCCCTTCGCTTCACCTTTTTCAAGACCTTTTTCGTAACCGTCATCATAGCTTTCGGCGACTGCCGCACGGCCCACATTGATGTAATCTGTCATAGAAAAATGCAAGCATAATTTCGCGACGCTCGTTTTGCACGCTTTTGTACCAAAATATTCACATGCTTTTACGTAAAACAAATTTTACAGGCTAGGATATGCTAATCACGAATTGAAAGCCTATTCAGTCAACAAGAAACAGAAAACTCGCAATGGAGAAATGCATCTTGCCTACAAATACCGTTTCACCGTCGGCTTTTGTTCTTGTTCCGGCTTTTTCTTGGGCACGTAAATCTTGATGGCATAGACGTTAAAGTCCGTCTCGGCAACAATATCGCCTTCTTGCAAATCCTCGTAAACGTCGATTTCAATTTCGACGCCGTCCTTAGCTATGCAGCGGATAGAGCGAGCCGTCAGTTCCTCGCGCAAAAGAGGAACATCAACGACTTTCTTATAAGTCCCGTGATGCGTAGTACCAAGAATTCGATTACAAAACATGGAATGCAATATAGAAAATTTGAGCTTTGAGCAATGAGGTCGGTGCAAAGCACCTCTGAGGTCGCTGCGCTTTGAGAATTTACGATTTTACCTCACAACCTCAAAGCGCCGAAGGTGCGACCTCATACCTCATCACCTTTTTACTATCTTTCGTCTATCGTCTATAGCCCGCCAAAGCGGGCGTTCTATCGTCTAAATCATGGCCCGCGCACGTAAGACAATCACACCCGACCCGTATGCGAAACCGATAGCTAAACCGCTACCGCCATCCAAGAGCTTGCCCGGAAAACTCAAGCAGTTCCAGGCGCCCACACGTGCGGATTTCGACCTTGTGAGCCCTTACGGCGCCGCCGGCGACCAGCCCAAAGCCATTGAAGAATTAACCGAAGGTTTCAAGCACGGCGAACAGTTCCAGACGCTCCTCGGCGTGACGGGTTCCGGCAAAACGTTCACGATGGCAAACGTCATCAAGAATGTCGGCAAGCCAACGCTCATCCTCACGCACAACAAGACGCTCGCCGCACAACTTTATCAGGAATTCAAGTCATTTTTCCCGAACAATGCGGTCGAATACTTCGTGAGCTACTACGACTACTTCCAGCCCGAAGCCTACATTCCGCACACGGACACATTCATCGAAAAAGACGCGAGCATCAACGACGAAATCGACAAACTCCGCCTGCGCGCCACGGCAAACCTCCTCACCCGCCGCGACGTCATTATCGTCGCTTCCGTAAGCTGCATTTACGGTTTGGGTAGCCCGAGCGAATACTTCGACTTGATGGTCCGCATCAAGAAGGGCGACATTTACGACCGCGACAAGATTCTGCGCGACCTTGTCCACATTCAATATTCACGCAACGATTTTAGCCTTGACCGAGGCTCGTTCCGTGTCCGTGGCGACGTGATCGAAGTCCACCCGAGTTACGACGAAGACGGGCTCCGCATTGAACTTTTCGGCGACGAAGTCGATCGCCTTTGCCGCTTCAACATTGTCACGGGCGAAGTCATCAAGGAAGTCGAAGAACTGACGATTGCCCCCGCCAAGCACTTTGTGACCAAAGAAGAAAACCGCGCAGGCATGCTACAGCGCATCCAGCTGGAATTGACCGAACGCCTCGCCGAACTCGACAAGGAAGGCAAGGTGCTGGAATCGGCCCGTCTTTCGAGCCGCACCCGCTACGACATGGAAATGCTCCGCGAAACCGGCATGTGCAACGGCATCGAAAACTACTCCCGCATCATCGAAGACCGCGCCCCGGGTACCCGCCCCTTTACGCTCATCGACTACTTTGGCGATGATTGGCTTTTGATGATCGACGAATCGCA
>Ga0310786_10002795_pt1 | contig 26163 bp, 37 predicted proteins | sample AusTroGonzalo_MG_FD_203881 | JGI IMG/M metagenome (GOLD analysis project Ga0310786, IMG submission 203881) | Bovine rumen microbial communities from tropical cattle in Woodstock, Queensland, Australia - Gonzalo_03 (v2) (version 2) | ecosystem: Host-associated > Mammals > Digestive system >...
CAGGGCGACTTCTTAAGCTCTGCCAGCTCGCTCAATATATGGTCAGCGTCTTTTAATCTCATTTTCATCCCTCCCCGCATATTAGTAATCTGAATGTCTCGCGGCCTTTCGGCGTGATCAGCGTCTGAAGTCCCGCATGGTCCGAATACCTCGCATTGTATTCCTTAAGTTCGAACAGGCCCTTGTTCTTCTCGGAATATGGCTTGAGCTGTCTTTTCTGATCCCGGTATATATATTTATGGTCTATCAGGAATGTTATGAATGCCTTCTCGCCGATACCGAGTTCTTTCGCCGTGTCTCTGAAGCTCGTGAGAAGCTTCCTCTCAACCAGCTGGTCAAAGTATTCTGCCTTCGGTTTCATCTCGGCGATCTGCCTGTCTCTGTCCTGGATGATGTTTTGCGCTACGACCAAAGCGTTCGCGACTATCTGTTCCGGGGTCATGTTTTCCTGACCTGCAATATATCCGCCGTTCTTTCTTACCGACGGGATCACTTCGGAAGTGATCCACTTCTTGAACTTCTTCGCGCTCTCAAGTTCGCTTCCCATGATCAGGGAGTACATTCCGCTTTCATTGATGACTGTCATGTTTCGCCTTTGACCTGATGTCGCGATCTGCGACACCATCTTCTCTTCTTCGTCCACATGCTTCGCAAGAGCGTCCCTTGTGTTGCTGTATCCGAGAGCCGCCGCGATGTCATTGCCTACGAACCACGGTTCGCCTCCGATCTCGACCGTCCGGATCTGTCCGAATTCATCATTGTTGAAGATCTGTATATCGTTCATGCCGCCTCCTTTCTGCATTTATGCCGTTTTTTTAATGTTCTGTACGTTTTTCGTACACTTTCGTACACTTTTTTTCTTTTTGCTACGCTTTTTCAGTTCTTCGACATATGTTTTGAGCCATGCATCGAAGTATTCTTTTTCAGGCTGCTTATCATATGCTGCGTACCACTGGATGATCTTATGCTCTTTTATCTCTACCGTGATGAATGGCACATCCGGTTCGGACGCTTTTCGAAGGAACAGGATGAAGCTCTCTCCCCTGTGATGCTTTCCCAGATAGTGATCACCGCCCACACAGTGATGAAGGAGCCTTCCCTCTGTTACGATCTCGGCCGCATCCTTTGCCGGTCTGATGATATAGCCTGCTGCCGCCGCGGAATATCTCTCTGACAATGTCGGGTATCTTTCGGTGATGCATGGAAATCTCTCATTCACCTCCTTCATGCGTTTATCGAGCGCCCTCTTTTCTGTCTCGATAACCATCTCGTTATGCCTGCGGTGTATATCCTTCGGCAGGAGATAGATCTCGTTTGACAGATCATAACCTTCCTGGATACGCATCCTGATGTAATCGAAGTATTCCGTATATACCGTTGAGGGGCAGAACTCGCCTTTCGTCTGTTTTTCGATATACCTTTTGAACTTGCTCGGCAGAACATGCTTATATACCTGGATTATCAAATGCCTCTCTTTCGGTGATGAACTTGTAAGCTGTCGTTTTGCGATCTCAAGCTCTTTATCGTTCCAGTGCTTTCCTGTCTGCCTTTCTGCCTGAAGCGTGAGAAGTACCTCCCACGCGCCGCGCTGATCTATCAGATTCTTCACTCTGGTCTTGTATATCCCGAGCCTTGAATAATATGTCCCGGATGAAGCCCTGTATCCCGTCCCCCACTTCCATATAAGGTGGTGTAAAAGATACTTCATCCCGCTTTTTGCGATCATCTCGAAATCTGGATAATGCGCTGCGGCTTCGTAATATCTCACCGTCGGGTACTGTTTGCTGTAACATGAGCAGTCCCAGTATTCTTCATCCCTCGGATCGGGGATATACATAAACATCGGGGTCTTTTTTATTTCCTGCCAGGTCCACGGCGACAGGAATGAATCCTCGTTGTTCTCATCCGGCAGGCCTATTGATCTCATACCGCCAAGATTGTGATCTATCCATAAAGTCTTCCCGGTCCATGGATCATAAACGTGATAATCCTTCTGAGCCTTCCTGCCTTTTGTCAGATATACCCTGATATATTCTGTGGGTTCATATTCCGTTTTCTTGTCGCGGTACATGATCTGATCGACGCTGAAGATCCTGAAGACGAAATCTTCGCCTATGCGCTGACCGATCGTGTATTTAAGAAAATGATGTGTGTATCTACTTTTAACCTTTCCCTCTGCTTTGTACTTCGTTTCGTATCCGCACAGTTCGCACTTACCGGGCTTATTATGTGCCGGATGGATCAGATGCTGGGCGTCAGCTTCAAAAGGATCCTCGCTTGCTTTCCACAGGCCGACATACTTACGCCCGCAGGCACCGCAGAAGCAGGTCGCAAGTGCACCGTGCTTTTTGTAATAGATATATCCTTTTGTCGGGAAACGCTTTTCTATCCATTCCATCTCCCTCTTCGGGATCTTACGCAGGCGGGCGGCTCTCTCTTCTATCGTCCTTTCCATACTCAGCCTCCGTAATACTTTGAAATGATCTTCTTTGCCTCGCCCATTCCGGGGATACCAAGAGTGACCTTACTTGCTTTGATATTTGCCTCTTTAATGATCTCTTTGTCGATCGGGATCTGATGACTGAATGACCAGGATAAAAGAGCAGCGATACATCCTCTGAGGGTCTTACCCTTCTGCCTCACCTGCTGTGACACCTTATTGTCCTCGATGCATCTGGCCTTTATGTACTCGACCCAGTCTTCCATGATCTGCTCCGGCTTAAGCTCGCCCGCTTCAATCTCAAGCTTTCCCAAGGCTGCGCCCATGTCATCGCAGATGATAGGGACCGCATTCTGCATATATAGGTTTGCCATCTCTAGGTCGATACCGTTCTCTTTGCAGAGATCCTTCAATGACTCAATGTCGCCCTCGGCCTTCAGGCCCTCGGCGGTCATATTTATTTCTTCGGCTGAGCCGAATTCTCCGAATCTGTCGAACATCTTTCATTCCTCCACTTTCTCAGTTCTTTTTCTGCCTCGTTCTTCATCCATTCAGAATATGAATGGTCTTCCTGTTTAACCTCTTCAACCGGGATGTCCTTCTCATAAAGCATTTTCAAGAGATCCGCATGCATGACGGGCTTTCCTTTATAGCCCCGCCAGTTGCTTTCATGCCATTTCTCAAGCCTTTTTCCCTCGTAAAGTCCTACAAGATACCCGCTAGTAGTGAACAGGGTCACAGGCTGCTTTTTGGTGATCCTCGAAAACGCCTCCGCTAAAAGCATTAATGCGGCTTTGCAGTCATTCACTGCCTCCATTTTTACCACCTTCGTGAGTGTGGCCGGTCCTTTCGAGGTCTGCGTCTCAAGTATGTAAATGCCGATACCATCAGTGTTTCTCGGACTTCTTGCGGTTGAATATAGATATAAATTTATCAACTGAAAATCGCCTCCTCACAAAGCTTTTAAGCCGTTTATAGATGTTTTGTTCTTCGGGTGCCGGTTCTTCGGGTGTCATCCTGATGTATGAATATGCCATATACTCATAACCCGCTGATGTCACTCCCTTAACGACCGAATCTTTATCAAGAACCCATCCGTCCTTCCTGGGCGGTTCCTTCCGGAACGATCCCGACATGACGATCCTTTTCTTCACTATGGGCTTGTCAAGGTTCCGGGACCCGTACCACCGCTTACCGACTAGCTTGCCCTCAGTCTCTTCGGTCTTGTCTGCGTACTTGATGAAGTATGCAGCAATCCTTCCGTACTGCCCGCCGGAATAAAGAGGGTCTACATGAATGCCTCCGTGATCCCAGCACTCAGAGATCAACGATAGAGGTATCTGGGATATGACCATGTGAGCATGCCTCGCTCCTCTCTTCCCGATCTCCTTCACGAACACATACCGGATGTTCGGGGCCCGCCTCCTTAATCTCTTGATGAAGTTAGCCATGCACTTCTGCATGTCGGCTGATGTCTGTACTTTGTCCTTGTCTTTGAAGAAATCCAGCCGGATCAGAAGATCACCATCCTTGAAGTTGTTGTTCAGGAGTCTCCTGAGCTTCTTCTCCGCCTGCCTCTGATTTGCTTTTTTGATCCGCTCCTCGGAAGGGGCGGTTCCCTTCTCCCTTTTTGCTCCGGGAGGGTGTATGTACCACGAATAATATTTGATGTGCTCCTCAATCTTACCGGTCACACATATTTCTTCGATGTATGGCATTTTAATCTCCTTTGGTCGAATAGATAAACGCTTTAGCAAGGTGAAAAAGGAACGTGAAGTTCCTGTTTTCCTTGACTTTTTTCGGATAATGCCATACAATATTCTTGGTCGAAACATCAAGGCATTATCTATGTATACTTTCACAAAGAGGCTCGGTTTTATACCGAGTTTTCTTTTTTGTAGGGATCTATACCCATTTCCATGAGATGGTGAAAACACTCGACATTCACGGTATATTTCTCGTTCCTGTTCCTGCGCTTTTCGCAGTGCTCATCGCACCACTTCCGGTCTAACATCTCAGCTATCTCCTGAATATTTGATCCGTATATGCATCTCACGGCTGACATATGATCACCATCCCCTTCGCCTGGGCATATCCATACTCACGGTTCGCACCGCAGGAATTTTTCCAGCCCTTGAGCATGTAAATCTCATCGCACATGTCTAACAGCACCATGTCCAGCTTCATGTAATCTTCATATTCCGTATCTTCCGGAAGACAGGACGCGATCAGCGACGGATTGATGACCGAGTATCCTTCTTTTTCCAGGGCGGTCTGAGCTTCGTTGAATCTCTTCATGTGGTCGGGCTGATTAGTGATCGGGCCCGACAGATACACTTTTGTCTTCATACTTCTCCTTTCTGTTGCGACGTCGCAACGGCTTCATCCTTCAAATTTGCGAAAAAAGCGACGTTGTCTTCCTTCTCATACCGGGCAATGTCAGCGATCGACATCCTGTTATTGAGCGGATACACGCCCGACTTGATATAGTCACCGCCTCTGATCACCCGATCTGTGACATTAAGGACCACTGCGACAACCTCGGTACCTTCCTTCAGTTCCTTTACGACATCATCCCTGTCGATTTCTTTGTAATTTCTCATACTCCCCTCCTTAATCCAGGTAATTTTTCAGGATCAAAAGATCCGCAGCTATAAAAATCAGTAACAATAAACAGTTCATACTCAACCCTCTTTCGTTAAGCTCTCATACAGGCACTCGGCCAGAACGCTCGCCACTATCAGAGCCCCGCATAAAATATAAATAAGTACATCCCTTGTCATATAAATCCCCTCATAACCTTTACTATCTCGCTGTCAGTTGATTGTGTTTCCCGGAAGATCTCGGACAGATCCTTATATGTGAACTTGTTCTCCGCTATCTTCCTGCTTAATGCCGGCTGGGTGATCCCGAGCTTCTTCGCCATACTCGTCTGAGTCTGACCGGTCCTCTTTATCTTCCGGTCTACCCAGTCCCCGATCCCGTCAGCGGCTGTTAGTCGAACTTTAGGCATGTGTTTCTCCTTCCTGACGTTGAATGTCCTGCCATTTGCGTATGAATTTCCTCAGTTTTGGATACCATTTTTTATCTTGCAGCCTGTCCCATCCTTCAGGAGACAGATTGAAAGATATCCCGATGAATTGCAGTTCAGCGTCTGCAAAAAAACTGCTAACAAACCAGCTATCATTTTCGTTTTTCTTCATACTTCCTCCTTTTATTTCGGGCTACGGGATTGGCTACTACTTTGTTGGCTATATATTTCCGGTCAGCATTATCACAAATAATTCAATGGCTACTGCGGTAATAATTCCGGCTATAAATCCGATTACCTTTACCAATATCCTCACGCCGTTATTTTCCATACTTCCTCCTGTCTTTATTTGTGTTCCGTTTCGTGAACTGGCTTTGTAAAAAAATATATCACATAATCCTCTGCCGGAATGTCAAGAGAATCCGCCCACTCTGTAATAGTCTTCTGATCAAGTACCACTTTTCCGTTCATATACTGTGATACATACGAAATTGATCTGCGAACAGCTCTGGCGAAGTCGTTCTGTGATCCATATTTCTCTATGATCCGGCCTCTGAGCTTAGAAGTGTCATACATTTTTGAGCCTCCTTTCTATATTTTGTGGTGTTCCGTTTCGTGAACGCAATATAAAGATACCATCCTATTTTTTAATTGTCAATACATTTTTTCTGTTTCGTGAAAATCTTTTTGCATTTTGTGAAAAAATATGTTATTTTGACCTTGTGAGGAGGTGTGCTTATGGATAACAAAAAGGTGTCTGACTCAAAAAACCGCATCAAAGAGCTGATGACATATTATGATCTGTCTCAGACGGATCTCTGCAAAAGAACAGGTCTTCAAAAATCAGCTTTGTCGAATTATCTTTCCGGTTCAAGGGAGCCGCGTCAGGATCAGATCTCTTTGATCGTTGATCCCTTTAATATTAATCCCGCTTGGCTTATGGGCTATGATGTCCCGATGTTCCTTGAGCCTGCTGCCCTGTCCAGCCTTCGCAGGGATGAGGTTGATCTTCTTAATAAGTACAATTCCTTGAATGCCGCAGGCAAGAAGGAAGTACATAAATATATCAATATGGTCGCGGACCGTGATGAATATAAACTAAAAGGGGACGCTTCCGAGCACTCAGTGAGTGCCGTCGGATGATATGAAAGGAGGATCTCATGAGAAGAAGTATGATGTTACTTGTTATTTTAGGTTTAGTTCTTGCCGGATGTGGCTCTCAGCCTGTCGCCCAGGTTGAAAAGCCTGTGACCGAAGTTGCTGAGACGGTCGAAAAGATCGCGCCCGCAGTAGAACCCGAACAGGCCCAAGAGCCAACGCCCGAGCCTACGCTCGAACCGACTCCCGAACCCACGCCGGAGCCGACGGAAGAGCCGACACCCGCACCGACCGAAGAGCCTACGCCCGAACCTACTCAGGCGCCGGTCGAAGAAATGACCATGAGTCAGAAGAATGCGGTCAGAAGCGCCCAGAATTATCTGGACTTCACTGCTTTTTCCCGCGACGGGCTTATAGAACAGCTCTCTTCCGAATATGGTGACGGCTTCCCGCGTGAAGACGCAGAATTCGCTGTCGCATATCTTGAAGAACATGACATGGTTGACTGGTATGAGCAGGCCGTACTGGAGGCACAGAGCTATCTCGAATTAACTACTTTTTCCCGGGATGGGCTTATAGATCAGTTATCCTCGGAGTATGGCAGCCAGTTCACAAGAGATCAGGCAGAGTATGCCGCCGATCAGGTCGGGTTCTGATATGAAGAGCGTAAAACTACCATCCGGATCATACAGAGTTCAGAAGATGATCGACGGTAAGCGTCACAGCTTAACCTATGATCATGATCCTACCAAAAGAGAACTGGAGCGGGATGTTGCCAAACTTCGCAGCACGTCACCGGTTGATAAAAGGCTCACTTTCAAAAAGGCCGCTGAGTCTTATATCGACATGAAGAAGAACATCCTGTCTCCGAGTACGATCCGGTCATACAATACTATTATTAATAATGCTATCCCGGAAAGCTTTCTGAAAAAGGCCTTGACTGATCTGACTGCTGCCGACGTTCAGATCCTGATCAATGATCACTCGAAAACTCATAAGCCAAAAACCACGCGCAACCTTCACGGGTTTGTTTCCGCAGTCGTCGGGATGTTCCGCCCTGAGCTCATGCTTCACACTACGCTTCCGCGCAAAGCTGAATTCAAGCCTTATGTTCCTTCGAATGACGATATAAAAAAGATCCTTGATGCTTCTTCCAAGGACCCCGGGAGTCATATCCCTTTTCAACTCGGCGTTATGGGCCTGCGCCGGGGTGAGATCTGCGCCCTCACTCTGGAAGACATCAATGGGACAGAGCTGAGTATAAACAAGTCACTCGTTCGTAATGACAACAAGGAATGGGTCATAAAAGAACTTACAAAAACGGAGGCAGGTATGAGAGAGATCTATATCCCGAAGAAGCTCGTGAAGGAGATAAAGAAAAACGGTTTCTTTTATACAGGTACACCTAACAATCTTGTAAAAAAACTAAACCGATACCAGGATCAGTTGCAGATCCCTCGGTTTCGTTTCCATGACCTCAGACATTTCTTTGCTTCATATGCTCATAGTGTCGGAATGTCCGATGCTGACATTATGGCGTCCGGTGGGTGGAAATCCGACTATACCATGAAAACAATATACCGGCATGAGATGAATGCCCGGGAAGGTCAGAAAAAACTCTTTGATGCTTTGCTCTGAACAGGCTCTGTTTTTTCGTGTGCAATCGTGTGCAATTTCGTGTGCAATTTTATTATTACAACTGTTTATAAAGCCTTAAAAATCGTAATGGTTTTTTTATCAAAAAACCTCTTGTTCAAAGGCTTACAGGCCTATAAAACAAGAGGTTTTCTGATGATTTTAAGAGCTGCCGGCGGCGGGACTTGAACCCAACAAAACAATCGCAAGATGCTGATATATACTCTATTCCAGATCGTCGTGTGCAATTTCGTGTGCAAATACTAAAAACAGAGCTGACCCACGACAGCCAGCTCCATTAAAAGTAATACATTTGAAAAGTGTTTATATTATAACATCAATAAACCTACAGTCAAGTTTTAATTATTTCCAATAATGCATCTTGTAAAGTTTTAGAAAAGTTAATGCCCATTTTTTCTGCCTTCTGATTCAGATAATATGGAATAGTAACATTTTTTCTAACTGATCTCGAATCATGCTCTGCTCGATACTCTGAAAAATCAACGTCGACGACATATTCCTTTTCATCTTCAACCTTCATATACTCAACCGAATATGGCATCGGAATATCTTTTCCTTCATCCTGAAGACTTATTCCCCTTAGACCTATTGCATCTCTGGCCATAAATAATGCATCCGCTATATCTTCGCCTTGAGTATGATTACCAAAATCTGGAATAGTTACAGCACACCACCCGTCTCCGGTTTCCTTTATAAATACCGGATATGCCAACCTCCTTGACATAGCACACCTTCCTTTCACATCTCACCCCTATAGTCACTAAAAGCAGGTAATACAATTAAAAGAAGAGGGACAGAAGTCAGGGCTTATTTAAGCCCCGCTTCTTTTAATATCCCTTTCGCGGTATCTTCATTGATTTCTTTATGTCTTGGAATAGTAATCTGAATGTTACCATTTCGGTAGATGTCGTGGTTGCTACCGTGACGAAAGAGTTCAAATCCGTTATCGGTAAGAGTTTTAATTAAATCTCTTCTTTTCAAATGCATTACCTCCTTTCTGATTATTATTATACGCATATTATGCGCATTGTCAATACTATTTCTATTTTCTCATTAAAAAAAGAGCTCTCTTTTACGGCGTGCCTGTACCGAGAAGAGAGCCCTTTGTTTGGGGAGGTGCATGAAAAAAAAGAAGTATTCTATTTACCGACAGAATTCCAGGTATTTTTACCGATAATACCATCGGCTTTAAGCCCATGGGCTTCCTGGTAATCCTTTACGGCTTTTTCTGTATTCTTTCCGAAGATGCCGTCTTCTACGCCACAGAAGAAGCCTGAAAGATTAAGATACCTCTGCCAGCACAGTACATATTCGTTCTTGTCACCTTTTTTGAGTGTCGGGAAGTATACTCCGGGTGCAAGAGCTTCTTTCACCTCAACAGGATGTCCGAGAACTTCTGCATCCCACTCATACAGCTTATAGCTGTTGATCGTGTTCAAAAGCGTCGTGCTGTAAGTCGGTGAAGTTGCGTACCCGTCAGCCTGAACATTATTGCAGGCTCTCACATAATCAGTTACGCCCCGAAGATTTGCATATCTGTCCAGCCGATTAAATAAAGCAGAGTGATCATTAACAGACTCCAGCCAGGACGGATACTTACGGAAGTTTGCAAGCACTCTCTGCGGAATCCCATTGTAATATTCGGTCGTCCACATCTGTACAGACTGACCATTATATTTTCCTTTTATCCCGAAGAGGTTATTCGCCTTGGTCGTCAGTCCTGAGTTTCCTCTGCTGCTTTCGATAAAGGCCTGCGCCGCGGTCAATGATGCAAGGATTTTTGTTTCCCTCATGTCCGTCAGGACATACGGCTTTAATTTATCAAGAAATGATCTGTCAGAATATGCCATGGTCAACCCTCTTTCTTATACTGGATCGTGCTGATCCCGAGCAACGCACCAAGTAACGTTGCGACTGCGGTGATCGTCTGCGCCACCATCGGCGCCACATCACCCCAGTTCCATATTTTTCCAAGTACCACAATAAATGTTGATAATGCCGGAAGCGCAACAATCGCGATCCACTTCAAAACATCAAATAATCTGTTAGATAATTTCATCTCTGTCCCCTTTCGCATATGAAAAACAAAATGGCCGCAGTCATGCCGGCCATAATAAAACAAGTTGCAATAATATATATCATATACTCATTTCCCGTCATCTATGTCGCTTTTGATGTCCTTTACTTCAGTTTCCACAACTGTCATCCGTTCTTCGAGTTTATAAGTTCTCTCGATGACATTGTTGTATTTGTCCTGTTTCTTTTCCAACTGTTCCAGCCGATATATGACGAGCCTGTTACTCGCCATGATCCCGCCAAATGTTCCTGCTAATGTTCCAAACAGAGATAAACCCCCGACAATTATTTCCGGTGCCATTTCATCCAATCCTCCCTTTTATCCGATAGCCACATAACAAAACGTTTTCCCCGCAACACCGCTTCCCTGTTTTTCCATCGTGAACCCATCCGAATCAATGGAAGCCAATCTGTTATTCGTGCCTGATCCAAGATTTTCAACTGATGGCGTTGAAGCCATATTGGACAAGTATTGTGTTGTGCTTAAATTCTCATCATACGCATACTGATAATTGTATGAATTAGTACTGTAATTGCCGTAAATATGCAGTTTTTTTGGCTTGAATCCGATATTTATGTGAGTTGTTGAGGATGTGCTACCTTGAAGCGTTCCGGAAGCGTATTTTACACCGCTGCCGCTCGTCATACACCTATATAAAGCCATCTCGCGCCTCCTTACAATTTAATATATACGCGTACCTTGGTTACATTGTCCGAGCTGTTGAACTTCACTTCTAATGTTCCCGAACCGACCACAACGTCCGAAGGTGCGACCCCATAAACATCCGCATAAAAATCAAAAACGCAAGGCGTCCCGATAATCTCATCGTTTGTGAAGGTGAATGTATCAACCCCGCCCGAAGTCGTTTTTGTGTCGGTTTCCATATATATGGAATTGTCGATAATGGAAGGAACCTGATCGACCTCGATGATCTGCTTTATATATGTGGTTGCTGTCGCTGAACCAACATGACCAACCTCGACAACCGAACCCGATCCCGCTGGGCCTTGCGGTCCCTGTGGCCCCTGCGGCCCCTGTGGCCCTGCCGGACCCTGCGCACCGTCTGCGCCATTCGTCACCGTGAAAGTATCCGTCGTGCCGTCTGTGTATGTGATAGTGTATGTATCAATAAGGCCCGATGATCCTGTTTTTGAAATATCAGAAACACCCTTCATCCCTGATGCAGATATTGTTTCCTGCGTTCCGTCTGCGTATATGATCGTGAAAAGTGAATTCTCAAATGTAAAGCTATGTATCGCTTTATCTGATCCCTGGACAAGTCCCTCGACGCAGTTGCAAAGTGCTTGAAGCTGTGAAGCGGATATCCCTGTTCCTGATCCGTCCGTCCATGTTGGCGCTGTGTATGCAAGAGCCATATTTTCCCTCCTTAAACTGATTTATATGAATCTGTCAAAACCTGTTCACCCGTGATTGTCCGATTAAGAACAATCGTTGTGATGCTGTCGCTTGATGGCGTTAATATTTCAAACGTATCCCCTGCCTCGACATACGGCAGACCGCGCCCGACGAATTCAACCGGCATATATGTCACACCCTGAATATTTGACGCGATGACCGCGCACATTGCCTCGATCTGTTGCGCTGTCCATGTCGAATTATCAATAATGTCATTGCTGTCGAGGTAATATATCTGATATGTATTCACCGGTGAATCCGCGCTGAAACCGGGCAGATAATAAGTATATTCACAATCAACATTGCTCGTGTTTTTGTACTGACAGACCACCGCGCCGAAAGGCGTTGTATAATCATCGTCATACCAGCACGTTTGATAATCTTCCGGAAGAAGCTTTCCACCTGTCACACCCTCGGGATATACGTCATCATCAGGATATAGACTGCTTGCCGGCTTTAGTCCGAACCTCTGTTGTATGTTTATGAGTTTCAGCATTCCGAACCGGTCGAGATATCCGAACATTCCGCTCAATTCAAGAACCTTGTCGAACAGTTTAATATAATCAAGCGCCTCGGTGTCGAATGCGTATGTTATCGGAACAGTTTCTACCGGAATATTGCGCGGAACCGTGAAGGTAACTTTAGGATAATTGTCATAGTTGACCTGATACAATTTGATTTTTGCCTTGTCCCGGAATACGCTTGATGAGATCACTTGCATACTGCCAAGCCTTTGTACTCCGAGATATATTTTATATGGCATAAAAATATACCAGCGCGACAAGGTTTCCGGATCATACTGCCATTCCTGATAAGGGTATATATATGATCCCTTTTGTGTCGGTGTATCATTTGAGATATATTTTGTTCCAGGTCCGAACAGAACCTTTTTCTGCATCTGCGACAAAAGTCTGTCTTTTATCGCCGTTTGTGTAAATCCCGAGAATATATCATTCCAAACTTCATTGATGGATTTATATGGATTTTCAGCCTCAAAATAAAAGAGATCGTTTTGATTGCTCGATGTTATCTCGTATGCGATGACATCACAATATAAATAATATGTGTCGCCATATCCTGATTCGGTATAAACATATTTTATTCTGTAATAGTCATCGTCAAAATCTAAGGTTTCCAACTCGGTATATGTCGCCTGATCCAGCCGCGACTTTGATCCCGATAACATCATGATTGTTGCAAAGACATCCGGTGTGTAAGCCGTCTGTGATGACCATGTTTCGATACCTTTCTGAATTATCATTTCATTGTCAACCCTAAGACGCGCGGTTCCACCGTATGCCTGAATCCGTCTGTGGTTCATGTCAGACTGTCTTTTGCAGTCAGTAACAAGGAATATGCCATAAGGGATTGAATATATATAATGCTGCAAATCAGTCCGCCATTCCGCACCCGTCACCGAAGCTGAACAATAAACCTCACAAGAGACCTCGATAGTTGCGCCTTTGATGTTTCCAACTCCGACAACTTCACATTCGAAGACCGGACTTTCGCATAAGCCGAATTTCAACTGATCCTGTGAACAAAGCGACTCTGTAAATTTTACGGAATCCATCACAATCAGGTCGTTGCAGATATCACTTCTTTCGCCGCCCGGGAAGTGTATTCTTATATTCTTTTTACAACTGTCGAGATGCAGTAAATCTTTTATTTCGTTAGGAATCGTTAACATATAATCATCTCCCCTGGATCGTAACCGCGAGTTCCGGATACCATGCCTCACCGATTATCTTCTGTTCTCGGGCGGGCCTAAAGTCCATATAGACCCGCCTTTGATTGAAGGTATTATTATTGTTCGTCATCAGCCAAACATTATAAGAGCTGTCATTCCCTTTGACTGATGCAAGCCTCGACAGGAACAGGTTGAACTCGGCCTCGTTCCCGAAGTACATTGTGAATGATCCGGATATCCTCTGCTTTATGACGCTTCTATGTATGTCCGCGTTCGCGTCCTGCCATTCCTTATATACGTCATAAGAATTGACCTTGTACGTTCCCTGTCTGATTTTCCTTGTATAATCATTCTCACCGATCTTAAAAAGCATTTTCGCCTCCTATGCCAGCGCGTTATAACCTGTTGCTGTGACAAGTCTTGTATTCTGATTTCTGACAACCTGGAAGATATCTTTCGCATCGCCGTATAATTCAACATTGACGGACATATTTGAAACCTGTTGCATTGATCCGCTTATGGAATTACCGAGGTTGTCAATGGAATCTGTAAGCGGCGCGTAACCATACGAAAGCAATGAAGGAACCGAAGCCCCGACGGGGTTCCTATATGGTGCATAATTAACAGGGGCTGACCCCTTCGGCGCGTTGTCCGGCGTGTTTCCTGACGGTTTTTCACCGCCTTCGCCGCCTCCGCCGCCTTCGCCTTCGCCGCCACTATTGTCCGCAGGCTTTACATTTTCAAGTTCCTGTCGTGCCGCTGCCGCCGCATTAGCCGCCGCCTGAATTGCTTTCTTGCCTTCCTCGGCAACTGCTGCCGCCAAGCCGCTCATCCAGTCCGCGCCGATCGCGTAACCGGAATCATGATTGAGTACCGAACTGACAGCCTCGAGGATCTGCGCTGATACCTCCGAAGACGCGGCAAGAGCCTGTCCTTCCCGTAAGCCTTCCGCCATGGAAGAATCACCTGTCCGCCCTGCTTCCTTGAATCCTGTTTCAGCCTCGGATTTTGTCTGCTTTGCGGCTTCTTCGGCGACCTTCTTTCCGGCATCCGTAACGGTCTGCTGTTCGCTCTCGATCCCTGACGCGGTTCCTTTGGCCATGTCCTGACCGGCTTTTTCGAAGGTGCCCTCAAGGTCTGAATTCGTCAGCTCGGTTGATATATTCTCGGCGAGGGTCTGTGTTGCATCAACGATATCCTGACCACCTGTTTCGACTGCCTCGGCTGCCGCTTTTGTACCATTCAGCACCACATCCGCATAAGACGCGGTGATCTCGGATGAAACGGAATCCTCAAGCTTCATGTATTCCGCCATCTTTGCGGACCATCCCGCCAGCTCTTCCGGCGAATTGTTCAGCGTGTCGACCAATTCTTGAACAAGTCCAGCGCCCTCGGTACCCATGTCAGCAAGATATTTCAGAACGCCGTCATCAATGGCAACTTTCGTATTGTTTGCGAGAGTCGAGAAGTTGTCTGACCAGTTCTGTATACCGTCTATCTGCGACTGAATATTGTCAGTCATGTCGGAGGTTGAGGTATCCCATTTCTGCGACCACTGCTTTGTCAGGTCGAGCGATGAACTAATGGAATTCTCAAGGGCTTCTTCCATAGCCTGGAATTCCTTGAGAAGGTCTTCGGATACTTCCGCGACCGCGCTCTCCGCTTCCGCCATTTCTTCGAGTGATCCTGCCGCTTCATTAATCCCTTCATTATCGTTAATATAATCAAGGGTTTTCTGGTATTCTTCGCCGAGATCGGTTACGCTCTGTCTTGTCTCATTCTGCTTATCGAGAAGACCGTTGAGTCCTTCCCGCGCTCCTTCGAGTGCCGCATCATACTCGTTATAAACCTCGACCATCATGCCATTCATATCGACATGCTTCTGAGCATCTGCGGCTTTTTCAGTTTCGCACCGATGAACTTCTGCGACTGCATCCGCGACTTGCTCCTCAATTCTGGCAAGCTGCTGCTCAGCCTCAAACTGTTCTTTAGCGATCGCGGTCAACTGCTCTTTGGCTGCTTCAACCTTGGCCAACTTCAGAGATGTATCAATATACTGCTCCATCTCTTCCTTGGTCTGCCCGATAAGCTCTCCATGCTCATTCATGGCGGCATTGAGCTCAGGGTATGTTGATTTTAATTCGGAAAGTATCTGCTGTTTGCGCCCCTGTGATGTTTCTTCTGCGAAGAGCTCATCAACAAGCTTCTTAGATGCTGCCGCCTGTGCGTCAATCTGTGCTATTGCATCAGCTCTCGCTCTTGCATTATCTTCAATGAGACCGTTTAAGGTTTCCGATTCTGATATAACTCTATCGGTCTCTTTTGCTTCTTCTGATAATTCATATGTAAGCTCATTCGTTGAATCAGCTAATTCAATAAAGGCCATTGTTAGCGCAGCAACCACGCCGACAACAAGCCCGATTGGATTCAATTCAAGGGCAACTGTCAAGCCTTCTGTGGCTATGGTGGACAAAGTAACGGCCGCCTCATAACCTATATAAGCCGCGCCTGCAATTTCCACCAAATCAATGAGAGTAGGAAGATTCTTGATGAACCATGTGAGCCCATCTATCATCCCCGGAAGAGCCGATTCGGTTCCATCAATTAACTGCCCAACAAACTCGCCCATAGCATCGGAAAGCCCGGCAAGAGATACGCCGAGATCTCCATTCGTGACTGACTCAGTAAGCCTTCCAACCGCATCGGTCGCGCCCTGAACCGCATCGCGGAAAGCATCATCAAACACGCCCTCTGTGGCTATTCCAAGACCTTCAAGCGCGCTCTGAAGGATGGTGATGTCACCTTTAAGATTATCCTGCATTGTACTCGCCATCTGCTCCGCGGCACCGTCACAATTCCGAAGGCTTTCTGCGTAATCATTAAAGGACATTCCGCCCTCTTTAGCCGCATCAGATACGCCAAGCATGATCGTCTGGAATTTCGAGTACTGGTTCGTTCCTGCAATGATCTTTCCCAGATTGGCCTGTTCTTCATCTGACAGATCGGCCCATATCTCACCCAGACCGTTCAGGATCGAAGACAGGCTGTTCATATTGCCCTCGGCATCATAGACCGCAACACCGTATCCTTCGAGCTTATCGGCTGCATGTTTCGTGTTAGTGGCAACTCTCGTCAGGATCGTATTGAGTGCGGTTCCTGCCTCGCCACCTTTAACGCCAGCGTTCGCCATTGTCGCAAGAACTGCGGTTGCATCTTCCATGGAAATTCCCATTGATCCGCATGTCGCCGCGCAATTCTTATATGACTCGCCGAGAAGTTCAACGGTCGTGTTACTTGTGGACATAGCTGTCGCCATGGCATCAGAGAAATGCGCCGCATCTTCCGCCTTCAGTCCGAATGCCGTGATATAGTCTGTTACAATATCGGAAGCCTCGGCAAGGTCCATATTTGCCGCCGCCGCAAGGTTCAGGACAGGCTCGATCCCGTCAAGCATCTGCTTTGCATCCCATCCGGCAAGTGCCATATATGAGAATGCATCCGCTGACTCCGAAGCGGAATATATCGTCTTCGCGCCCATCTCTCGCGCTTTGTTCCCGAGTGCTTCTAATTCGTCACCCGTTGCACCCGACAAAGCCTCAACGTTCGACATAGATGATTCAAACTTCATCCCGACATCAAGGGCAGCCGTTGCGACTTCCTTGATCGCGTTCGCACAATTCCGCAGAACATCAACAACAACTTGCGCCGATACCAGGGAACCAAGAGATACTTTTAATTTATCCGTGCCCTGGGCCGCGTCATTCATAACGATCCCGAACTTCTTCGTCTCGGTCTCGGCCTCGGTGACTTCCTTGCCGTAGTTGTCTATGGCTTCATCGGTCTCCTTCAAGGCCCTGTCGCACTGAACGAGCTCTGTCTCGGTCTTATTTAAGTCAGTATTCCATTTTGAGATTTTGTTGGATAACGAGGTGATCTGCCGTTCCTGTTTCTCGTATTCCTGATTTGCGTCTGACAGTTCCGCTTCAAGCTGTTTTACCTCATCGGAACTTTCGCCGTATTCTGTCTTGGCCTTTGCAAGCGCGTCCTCAATCTTTTTGATCTTCTCAACCTGTTTGGCCTGCGCGTCCTCGGCCTCTTTATATGCCTTATTCGCTTTTTCTATCTGTTCAACGAGGATTTTACTTTGCTTTGTCAGCTCGGCCTGCTGTTTCTGATATACTTCCTGTTTTGCCTTGAGCGCCTCCATCGACTTTTCATTGTCTTTGAACTGCGTCGTGACAAGTTTCATTTCAGAATCGAACTCTTTGAGCGCGGTCTTGCTCTGTTGGAGGGCTGATCTGAATTCCTGTTCGCCATCTATAACGATTTTTGCACCGATTTTCTTCTGTGACATTACAAATCCCTCATACTTACCCTCGCCTCCGGCAGAGGATATAATAATTTCTGAATCCTTGCATTATGGATCGGCTTGAATGCATCAAACAAATCCGTATACTCGCCCATTCGCATCCGCTCCCAATCCGCCTTTGATAGTCCCATTTCCAAGGCGTGAGCGAGAAAGCCCATAAAATCAATTACCGTGTCCTTGTGGCTGTCTGTTTGGAAGCCTTCGTTTTTTTTCTATCAAAGCACCTTCTGTATTCCGTATGCAGTTGAACTGCAACATCTATCATGGAAAAATCCGCCTCTTTTATGGCGGTTTTATAGTCAAAGTCGTCCGGGGTTTCACCCTGCGCCTTCGCCTGAATACGCCCCTCATTGATGAACATCGGAAGTGCCAGAGCGATCGCTTTAAGGTTTGGCTCGGTGGTCTTGAACTTTATGCTTTCAATCCCGTCTGCATTGATCTCATATATCGGATCGCCGTTCTCATCAAGCACCGGATCAATGCCGATCAGTTTCTGCTCGAATTTCCGCAATGTTCCAAAGTTTTCCTGCAATATCTGCAAGCAAGCAAAATCGCACTTAATCGGCAGCTTATGCCCGCCGATTTCAACAGTATTCAAATTTTCGTACATACTTCTTTTTCCTCCTTAAAAAATGCCAGGGTGAGCTTTAACCCACCCCGGCGCGCGTGAAAAGAAAAACCAACTGCTTACGTTGTATAACCCAGCGTTGTCTGAATGAAGGCCTCAGCACCTTCAGCTGACGCGAAAGTCTTAACGGTCTTCCAGGTATAATCTGACAGAGCTGCGATCGCACCTTCAACGGTGGGAGTCTTGAACTCAATCGAATCACCCTTGGTTGTGTAAGAATCCGCAGCCTCAGCGAACTTACACTTATGGATGATCGTCGCGGTGTATGTCTTCGCACCGTCAAGAACCTCATCAACGACGAACCCGATCCCAACATAATCCGAATTATCATTCGACTTGTATGTGATGGTATCGCCACCGGCAGAGGTTGTAACGGTATGCCCGAACATTACTGTCTGAGCCACGGAAGGAAGGCGATCAGTACCGAGTGAAATGGTACCATCCTTGAACTCCTTCACATACTCATCCAGCACGTTGTCGGCGTAAAGCTTAACTTCATTGTAGTTCGGCGTAATTGAAAGGCTGATAGCCTTGCCGCACTTGAAGCAATTTGTATATGTTTTGCTTTCTTCATTGGAAAGCTTGGCAACATACGGCCTTGATAAACCAACAAATGCCATTTTCTTATCCTCCTGTTGTTGTTACTGTTCTTGTCTCAGATATCTGAACCTCGAAGATTGTCTGCCGGACCTTGTCGGTCCCGTTGTATATATCCCCGAGGAAGCTCTGCGTTGATGTGACCAAAAAACCTGCCCCTTCAAGCAGGTTCCTGATCGTGTGTTTGTCATTAAAATAGTTGTAGTCCTTCGGCGTTATGAACTGGATCTGAAGGAATGTCGTGTCCGCGGTCGGAAGATCATCGCCCCAAAGTGCCGGGGTCTCATCCGTATAAATGAACACTATGTACTTTTTCGCAGTTCCCTCATATTCATCCTGAACAACCGGATATCCCAATGATGTCAGGGTCGTCTTAATTAGTGAATTACAGTTCATACTTTTCTATCCTCTTGTTGAATGAATCTTCTATGATCTTTTCAACTCTTGCCTGCGCCGCGTTCGTGGCCTTCTGCATGAACGGTCTCGCGCTCTGGTGTCCGGGTATTCCGTACTCTTTCCAGATAGCCTTCAAAGCATTACTGACCTGATAGGTTTGTTTGCTCTTTCCGTTTTTGCGCTTGCCGTGGTATTTTTTTGTCGCGCTATATCCTCTGGGCCCGACGTTTACGATCCAACAATCGGTACTCGGTACCTTCTTCGGCGTTGATCCCTTGATGGAATTAACCATTGCTGACTCGCCTTCGTGCATTACGGAAGCCGCCGCCGCGCTTCTCATGGTTCCCTCAAGTATAGGAACCGAAGCCGTCAGAGCTTCTTCTGCTATATCGTCGAATTCAATATCGAAAAGCCCTTCGAGGTCTTTTGCCTCGTATATGTCCCAGCTCGCCATATTACCGCTCCATCTCTTCGCAGGTTACTTCCAGAAAGCCATATCCGCGCTTATATTCCCGAACTATCCGATATTTCGTTCCTTCATACGTGATCTCGGTCGGCTTGTATTCGGTGATCGTCCGTTCCGTTTCCTTGATAAGGATGAACTCGTGCATGTGTACCTTGAAGATGAGGCTCGCTTTTATGCCGTCCTTCAGTCCTTCATAGAATTCTGTATAGCCGACTGACTTCACGTCAGCGAAGATCTTTTTGCTGAGTGTTGTGCCTTTTTGTGTCGGGAATCCGTCGGAGTCATAAGTGGCGGTTCCGGGGATCTCTGTGGATATTGTTATGGTTCTATTCTTCATGCTCATTGTAGTCACCACACAGGGCAAGATCTGCCCGTTTATCAAAGTACATCGTTTTGTATCTTGACCCGTCGTTTTCAAAATCGAACATCCATCGGCAGTATAAGATGATCGCGACAAGCATCTGTTCATCGATGTCAGCGTCAAGTTCGGGAACTTCTACCCCGACGCGCTTAAGATCGAGCTTCGCCGCCGCTATCATATCCGATATCTCGGTATCAAGAGTACTGTCAACGTACCTAAGCGCAAGCTTTACTTTTTCGAGAATTACATCTACAACTGGATCTGACATATTAATTACCTCTTAAGGTCTGAAAACTCTCTTTGCATACGATCTGATGAGCAACATGCCCGATGGATATTGAGCTGTCGCAGAATAGATCGAATCCGCACGGCTTATTGGCTTTCCAACAGAAGGTTAAGTCCTCGCCCAGTCCGAGAATCGGGGAGAACGGAAGCCCCTGTGATGCGTAAATCACAGAAAGCATCTCACCTTTCATCAGACAGCATCCGAAGCCGCAGCCTTCGATCTCGAACTTTGTGTTGTCCGGGAAGTCCAGGAACTCTTCAACCGATGGCTTGACTTCTTTTGTCTCCTCGCAGGTCTTAAGCTCGACCTTCTTCCATATCGACGGCTTGAAGGGACTGCGCCGCGAAAAATAAAGAGCTGTCAGGAAATAGTCATTCCCTATACTCTCAAACATCCGCTCAAGTGTGTCCGGCTCGAATACCATATCGGAATCGAGCCATAACACATAGTCATATTTGCCCTCTATCGCCTTCAGTGCGAGGTTGTTTCTGCTGTGATATATAAGTGAACTCGGCTGTAATGCAATATCAACCTCGCCCACAGGGTTTAGCCGTGACAGGCTCTCGACAAATCTCACGTCGAGCTGGTCCATGCACGGTATCGCAATTAAAGTTTTCATACCTCTTCTCCTTTAGCTGATTAAGCCTTCTTGAAATGAACGATCGCGTTCGTGTCTGCAAGCTTACCATCTGCAAGGGCCATGGCTCTGTATACCCTATTTCCGGTTCTGAACTCAACAGAATCATCGCTCTGTACATCAGGGCTCTTTGCAAAGTTGAACTTGTAGCTCTTAAGGTCGCCAAACAGAATATGATCGCTTGTGCAGTTATCATCTACGATAACCGGGAAGCCGATCAGTCTGTAAGTGGGAGCACCCTGTCCGCCGTCTGCAAGCTTAACGATAGGCTGCTTCTGAGTGTCAACCATTCCCAGAACCTTCTGGAAGAACATGTTGCTGTCCATAACGAAGGAAGCATCTGCCCTGTACTGTGAGCCGAGCTCTGCAACGATCTTCAGCACGTCAGCGTATCCAATTCCTGCGCTTGCCCATGTACCATCAGCGGTAACGAGCGTTGTCAGGATACCAGTTGCCTGATTAACGCCTGAGCCCGTAAGAATACCAGCATCAACGGCCTTCTCAATCTTGTTTGCAAGCCTTGCAACCAGCCACTGCTCGAATGCAGGTACTGACATGGCCGCAACATCAGCGGTGATTGATACAGTCTTGATGAGTTTGTAAGCTCCGAGTGTTACAGCTGCGAGTGTATCAGCTGAATCAGTAGCAGCTGTCGCCATAGCTACCCAGTTAGCATCATTGATCGTATCCTCAGCCGGGAATGTAACGTTTCCGGGTATATAGGACATATCAACGGCAGCGATAAGGGGATTAAGCTCAAGCTTGCCAACGATCATGTTCATTGTCTCGGTCGGGATAGCTGCCGAAGCGGTCATCGCATCCCTCTCTTCAACTGTGAGTTCCTTTCCCTGAAGCTTTTTAAGCCATGCTTCACGGTATTCTGCGGAATCAACCGCAAATGTTCTTTTTTCTTCCATTTTCTTTTCCTCCGGTATTACCGGCTCTGTCTCCGTTTTCGGAAGAGCCGCAACTTTTGCAAGAGTAACCTTGCGGGTTTCAATCTCGTCCAGAAGCGTCTGACGCTCTTCCATAAGTGCGTCCGTCTCTTCTGCGAGTGCCTTTACGTCGGCACCGTCCGTCTGAATTTCCTCTTCAATCGCGGAAAGACGGATCTCGATATCATCAATTCTTGCCATGATGAACACCTCCGATTTTGATCTTGGTTAATGTTTTGAGTTTCAGGTCTTCAAGTTCTCTCAACTCCTGAGCCACTCTTTCGATCTCTCCGTCGCAGAATGAACGAACTGCGCTGATCTCCGTCGCATCATTAGCCGGGAAATTGACCGCTGAAACATCGTAGATCTTCGCAACCTTTGTATGAATTATCGTGTTAGTCTGTCTGTCAAAGTGGTATTCGCCCGGAGCAAATCCCCAGGACATACGATCAAGAAGCCCGTTTGCGATCGCTTCATAAGTGTTTCGGGCATCCTGTGACTTTGACAGGTCAGCTTCCACGTATCCACCGATATCATCAAGCGTGAGCTTCAAGGTATTGTTGCGGTTCCTTGCCATAACAACACCTGTATGATTTACCTGAAAGATGAAATCACTCATGTCGCATTCATCGAATGCTTCGCGCTTGAACTCTTCATATATGGCATTCCCTCTTTCATCCGTATAGAATGCATAAGGAGCCCATTTAAACGCGTAACCACGCACTAAAAAAGCACCCTCGGCAGGTGCTTCATTCTCGGTGATCGTGATAGTGCAGTCTCTGTATTCTCTATTCGCTAGCTTCGGCATTGTCTTCCTCCTTTGTTGTGTTAACCTGGGCGACCTTTGCCGCCATGTCAGCCATCTGTATATCCTCAAGCATGTCCTTTGTGCAATATTCTTTCCTGATGTAATACTTGTCACCGTCATCAATCGGTGCCAGGTTCAATATCTCGCGCCCCTCATTCTGCGATAAAAACCCTCGGTCAAACAGGGCCGTTATCATTTCAAGCTGTTCCTTGTTTGACATATACTGTAAGCGGTTCGCCGAAAAGATGATCTCATTCCCCTGCGCAACCTCTAATTCATTGAATAACATGTTGGTATGTACCAGCGAGGCCTCAATCGCGAACGGCTCAATTTTGCCCTCATAGTACGCATTCCATTCATCGGATGTGAACTTATTATGCAAAATGTTTTCGTTGGTTCCGAAATAGTCAAAAACATTGTCCTTGATCTGCTTGATCTGTTCGGAATCGACTATAAACGGCTCGGATGTAATCTGTTTTACATCTTCATATTTCTGATCGAATAGAAGAACCCCGTTACTGTTTGAAGTCGACAGGTTCATTTTCACGAACCTGTCGCGCTCGGCCTCAATGTCTTGAGGTTTCAGCACTTGCGACAGTTTACCCATGAAGCGGATCGAGGCTGCATTCTTCACACCCTCGATTATTCCCTGATTGTTAGCGTGGATCAGGTCCATTGTCGGCTTCATGCATTTATTCGATTCGCCCAACAATTCATCGTGATACTGGAACTGCGTCATCACGCCGGCTTTTTCAATCTCGACCGCGCCGCGGTTGCTGTTCCCGAAATCATATATGATATATTTCTGACCGTTTGCGCTTGTAATCTGGACCTTTGATGTATCCAGAGGATAAAAGCCGATTATATTGAGCCTGTCATCGAAAAGTGGCGCGATGAATGCCGTATTATCGCAGGCGTAAACCGTAGCCAATCGATATAAATACTTTTTAGTGTCCATCAGCGGATTTGGCTTGAATTGAAGAACCCTTTCGATGTTCTTGTGTCCATTGCCTTTGATCTCAGGATGCAGTTTGCTCACATGCGTCGCAAACGAATGGATCGCCGCGCGGGTCAGTTCCATCTCGTAGATACCGCCCTCGAATGAAGTAAACCGCGGAACGTATCCGTTCATCAGCTGGAAGTACTCGCTTACAGCCTGCTCGATCTTGCCTTTTCTTCTCAAATTGTCAAAAAGTCCCATCTCTTACCTCAATTCATGTTGATAAATGAATCTTTTTTGTCCATATATACTTTGTATGCATCCATCAAAGCACTCGCGCCGTCGCTTCTCTTCCTGCGGTCGGCAGCGTGTACGAGCTGGATGTTATTATTCACGTCAGTTTTCACTTCCGCGTTAATCAAGTTCCATTTCATGACAGGATTGTTATCATAAACAATTCTATGCGCCTTGAAGTCGGCCTGAAGGTTCTTCAAGGGTTGCGAGCATGTAACAACACCCTGTCTCACCGGGATCATTGAATTCTGACCGAACTCTGACTTGAACTGCCGCAAAAGAGTATCGTCTACATGCCATGGATCGTAACCTATGAACAAGGTATACATGTCGTACTGCTCGCGAAGCTCGATGAACCAGTCAAGGAATATGTTCTTGTCGCACTTGTTACCGGGACATGTCCGCATGTAACCTTGCTGTATCCATAGATCATAAGGCACCGAATCACGCCCGCGTCTGTTCCCGAGAAGATCCTGCTGCCGGAGTACCTCGTCAGGTATCCAGAACATGGACTTGACATAGATCTTCTCATCATCCGGGCGGGCCATCAGCGCCACAGCCGCGTTCAGATCGACCGAATCAGCCGCATCGAATCCGCCTATGCAGTAATCGAAGGTCTGATCTATTTTTTCCTCGTTGTTCAGGTCTTCATATCTGAGCCATGCTGTTTCTGCTGTCTGCTTCAGGTTGAAGTCTTTGCAAAGCACGGTCGGCATAAAAGAAGGATCATCTTTCGCCTTTTGAACCATCTGGCGAAGATAATCCCGTCTTTTGATCGTATCTATTCCGGGGTTTGCCTTTATCCAGCATTCCTCTTTATCCCATTCCGAAGGATCATCAAGTTCATAGATGAATGGAAGGAAGCGGTCAAGCTTCTTGCCTTCCAGCACTGATCTCGCATAATCATATTGCGCATCGAATATGTTTTCCCGAACAAATCCGTTTGTAGTGATCTGGAAGAGGATCGGCTGCACCCTGGCACCCATGGACTGTTTTACAAGATCATACAGATCCCTGTTCTTAATTGCTGCGAGCTCATCCACGACGCCGCAATGGGTATCAAGGCCGTCGAGGCTGTTCACATTTGACGCCATTGCCTTGATGAATCCGAAGTTTTCCGGGAAATATAAATCCGCGGCTCTCTTCTTCACATGTTTAGCCAGGTGCTCCGACTGCTTAACCATTTTATATGCGGCATTGAATCCCAGTTTCGCCTGATCGAGCTTCGTCGCCACATTGTACACCTGCGGGGATCCCTCGCCATCATTCACGAGCATGTCGATCTCGACTGCTGCCATCTCGGTCGTCTTTCCGTTCTTACGGCCCTCTATGATAAGGCATTCGTTGAACTGCCTAATGTTGTCTTTATCTACAAATCCGAACAGTGCCTGAAGCCTTGCCTTCTGGAATAACTGAAGCTTGAGCGGCTTGCCTATTTTTCCGCTCGGCTGCTTACAGAATAATTCTATGAAGTCCGTATGTCTTCGGGCCAGTTCGTAATCGAAATGATACTTCCCGGGATGCTTGAACTCATGCAGGAGAAGCTTCGCGACCTTCTTCATCTTGTCGCAGGCCGTGATCTTTCCTTTTGCGATCCCGTCGAAGTAGATTTCGAACTCTGTTCTCATTTCCGGATGTAGGCAAGTAACGGATCTTTCTCGCCCTCAGTGATCGTGTCCGGGAATAGGTCAGATATTTGTTTCAGGGTCGAGTTGTAGTTTTTTATCATAGCATTATACACATCCGCCTCAGATGACTTCTTGAGTCCGGACTGGTTCGCGCCGTTCTGGTACTCTTCAACCCAGCCCTTCTCTTTCAGAACCTTCTGAAGCTTCAAAAGTTCGCCGTCCATAAAGACAGCTTTATCCAGTAAACCGTTCGCGATGCTTTTCTTCGCATCCGGTAGTTGCTCGATCAATGCTTTGATCGGTTTTTGTGATAATCTTGCCATACTTCTTCTCCTTCAAATTGTCAGACAACTCTCTAAAATGTGTCTGACCACACCCTCTCCCGCGATCTTCATCCGATATCTTTACAG
>Ga0310786_10002796_pt1 | contig 26159 bp, 29 predicted proteins | sample AusTroGonzalo_MG_FD_203881 | JGI IMG/M metagenome (GOLD analysis project Ga0310786, IMG submission 203881) | Bovine rumen microbial communities from tropical cattle in Woodstock, Queensland, Australia - Gonzalo_03 (v2) (version 2) | ecosystem: Host-associated > Mammals > Digestive system >...
GCAGCACCTCTCACAGCCTTGCCGCCTAAACCCATGACAGTACCGAATAACGCGCCTTGCCCGGTCTCCTGTGCTACAGTCGATGCTTCATCAATAAACGCCTGTTTTGTGGCTTCGTCTGCCGTCATACCACTATCTAGGTATTTTTTATAGTTTGTCCCGAATACGGAGTCTCTTCCATTAACGATCATATCAATGGTGTCGTTAAAGGTTTTTGTTAAAAGCTGTTCGCCACCACCAATAGCGGCAGTTCCGAGAAGGGCTTTGCCGATATTGCCGGAATCGCGTAATGATTTAAGCCCCCGTATTGCTTCAAGACCCTTAACATCCAATGCCGCATCTATAGCGCCCGCGCTTAATGCTTGTGCTAATGCTTTGCCGCCCGTAATTCCCCTGTCTTCGAGACTTTCTCTTGTGTCTTCTGCGGTTCCAGCCATTGTCAAGATCGGAGCCATCTTTCCCAGCAAAGCGTTACGCGTAATCCTGTCAGCCGCGCCCATGCCGACATTATAGATGTCTTTCCCGGTATCACTCATACCGCTAGAAAGCTCGTCTCTCTGCGCGTTGGAAAGGTTGGTTAATCTCCTAGCCGCGCCACTAGCCGCGTTAGATTCAGGGAATAAAGTCTGCTCTGCTAAAGACTGAACCGCTACACCGGGTTTTAATATAGAATTATTCAGAAGCGTTCCAAGTGTCGACAAAACAGGGTGATTTTCCGCGTACTCGCGGTTTTTGCGTTCCTCTATCTTGTCGTAATCTTTTGCGTGATTTTTTACAAGATCATATGCAGAAACGCCGTACTTCTTCTTAAAATCGTCCTCGTCTTTGTCTGCCCCTCTTGTGGATTCGTGAAGGAATTTAGCGGCGTTTAATAAACTCTTATCCGAGAAAGAACCGTTCTGATCTCGCGTCCCCCATTCAGTTATGGCACGATGGATCATATCGTTGTCTCTATCATCCAAGACAACCGTTTTAGCCGGGTCATGCTGTATTCTCTGCTCGTACTTTCTCCTTGCGTTTGTCGTATTAACAAAACGCCCTTCATCCCGGAGAGTAGTAGTCTTTTTAAGCGTTGGCAAAGTGCTTATAGCCGCCTGTGAATAGCCCGTACTACCGCTATTATCTCCTATTAAGTTCCGGCGTTCTTTTACACGTCTTATTCTTTCAGCATCTAACTGTTGATAGTTCATTTTTGCCCTCTCAATAGATTACACCCTCGTATTTCTTTTTATTCCATTGTTAGCCGCATTATATGACATTCCCTCATTAGGGGACGTACTTATAGGGTTTTGTATATTCGAGTATGCCCCCGGCTGCGACGGATCATATGTGCCCGGCTGTTTTATATTAGGTGTAGTTGTCTGTTTCTTCTTCGTGTTTGGCAATGATACGCCGTATTCCGCCGCTTTCATAAGCAATGAGTAATAATCCGACTGATCCTGACTCTTCAAGTTCTGATAATTTCTCAAAGCAGCCGCTAACGCATTATTCTTGTCGCTCTGAAGCCCGAGTTTTGTCTCGTTCTTTGTATTCAATGCGCCAAGTGAACCCTCGTTATAAGACTTCTGCGCTTCTCCGAGTGCGGTGTTATAAGCCGTCAATGCTTTTGCCAAGAGATCGTTATAGTTACGGTTTTCTGCGGCTACATTATTGCTGTAATCCTGATAAGCGGAAGCCCTGTTTTTGTTGTAGTCCGTTTCAAGATCACGCAGATTATTAGCAAGATTAGTGTTTATGTTATTACGAGTGTTCCCGTAATTTGTGTTCATTCTCAAAAGGGCTGATTCTGATGCGCCGCCGTTTATACCCATAGCCGCTAATTGCTGACCGATGCCCCTCTGTGACAAGGCATTGTTTATGTACGCCTGTCTCAATGCGGATTCTGCTTCGTTATTGAGCTTGCCCGACGAATTATTGTAATCCGACAAAAGATTCTGAATCGCTGTGTCATAGTTCCCTTTGAGGGTACTTAACATAGAGTCAAGATTTGACTTTGCCCGGGCGGTTTCCGTGTCGTAATTTTCTTTCGCCGTTCCTTTGCTGCCCTCAAGTATCTTCTTGAGTTTGCTAATCGTATCGGTGTAGTTCTGTTTTGCCGTTTTCCAGCTTCTCTCGTAGGCATCTTTGGCGTTTTGCTTTTCTTTTTTATAATCATCCTTACGGTTGAGCTTGTTTTTACTGTAGTCCTTTAAGAGTTTAGAAACGGAATCCGCTTTCTTCTTCTTTTCTTCTTCCTCTTTTCTTCGCTCTTCATCACGCTCTGCCTTGTCCTCTGCACGCTCTTTTTCGCGCTGTTCCTTGTCTTCGGCACGCTCTTTTACACGGTCTTCTCGTTCTTCCTGTTTCCACTTGTCCTGAAGGTCTCTGTCTTTCTGACGCTCTTCGGAGTCGTACTGATAGCCCCTTATCTGTTCTTCCAGCTTTCTAATATAGTCTTCATATGCGCTAGTGTCGTTTGTTGTTGTGTTTGTCGCCGCGTTTGTCCTTGCTGTCGTTGTGTAGGACGGTGCGCGTCTTGTTGTCGTTGTGTTAGCGTTACCCATAGACGCTATTGCCTGTGCTAGACTCGTAGTAGAGACATTGCCCCCGTAATAACCATCTGTAGAACTAGGATAGCCTAAATCCGTCAAATTAAGCCCGCCCGTCCCATATGCAGCCTGACTGTAGGACGACGGATAACCTCTGTTCCTTAAATTTCTCAATAAATTTGCAACTGTCGAATCAGCAATGCTAGCCATTTTAATACCCCCTTAATAAAGTACGTCTCTATCTACATCACCGTTTATGCCATTTACACGCCCTTTGCTTGTATATTGCCATGCAATGACGTTTCTGCCTGTCGGTTTATATTTTTCGTCTATGTACCCTGTGTTCTTTCCATACCGGGCAATCCAAAACTGATAGCGTTTTTTCAGGTAGTCGGAAATATAGTTGTCATACCAATTCTTGTTACAGTAAATCCCGACTTCAAAGCCCGCTTCTTTGCACTCACCAATAAATGAAAGCGCTATACCTTCGATGCTGTCTTTGCCTAATGCGGTCAAACTTGAATCTTCCAAGTCATACCATATCGGCATTTTACGATCACCAAGAAGGTTTATAACTCCGTCCGCTTCTATCCGGGCTTCATCGTGGGTTTTTGCGTAAGCGTACTTATAACAGGAATAATCAATCCCTTTTTCCATACACGCTTGTAAATTCTGCTCGAATGTTTTGTCAACGGAACCGTTTTTCTTTGTTGATCGCATACAGGCAAAACTAATCCCGGATGCTTTTACCGCGTCCCAATCAATACCGCCCTGACATTCACTAACATCAACGCCGTATGTGTAGTTATCAGACAATTTTTCCTCATACGCCGGGCGACCATAGCCAACGATATTAGAAGTCCTTGTTCGCTCCATAACCGCCCCGCCGTTATCATCAGATGATTGAGAAGTATTGCCCTCTATTGTGATGATCTTTGCGCCGCCGTCTTGTACTTCTTTGACAATTCCCACATGATTAGTCCAGCGAGAATTAGTATTAAACTTAAAGAAAACAACGTCACCCTCATGTGGCGTTGATCCCCATTTCCCGTTGTCCTTAAACCATTGTGCCAAGTCCTGACAGGATGCTGTCTTTTTTACAAGGCATGGTGTAAATTGTGCAAACACCCACCATACGAACGTACAGCACCACGGATATTGTGACCCGCTGACATGGTAGCCGTAAAAGGCGTCATTATAGATGCACTCATTTGAATTAGGCGGGTATTCAGTTGTTCCGATCTGCGACTGTGCCAGCGCCAAAATCTGATTAACTGTCGGCATTAGTTATCCCCTTTGTTGTACTGATATACGCTGATCCCGAAAATAGCGCCCAAGAATGTAGCGATCAGAGAAATTGTCTGAATGATTTTGTACGTATCAAAATCATATAACTGACCAAGCCCGGCTATGAGTGCTATTGTAGGCGCTACAACCACCGTTAAAACCCATTTCAGAATGTTGTAAACCTTATCCGGCAAAATCTGCTTCATGTTTTCTCCCCCCTTTACGACATATTGTGCGTTATTCATTCTTTCGCGGCACTTTGGGCAATATTTACCTTGCCCTTGTATGCCGCATATAACACATTTATTCTGCTTCTTCATTAGGTTCTTCAACAGGCGCTTCATGGTATCTCACCCAATAGACAGGCTCGACTTCTACACCGTTTCTGTCTTTTGCATACTTGCCTGTGTAGTCGATAAGAGTAAGCGCTTCGCTCTCATACTTCGCCGTTTTCCTTGCGCCGCCCTCTTTCTGACGCATCGTACCTATGGCTTCGTCGATATCTTCATAGCTGTACGTCGCCTGTGAGGGGGCTGTTCCATCGTTAAAGTTTGTCTGTTCGATAAGTTTGTACATAGTTTTTCTCCTTTTATTTTTTGTTTAATTTCTTCTCTAACTCATTGATGCGTTCTTCCTGTATTTGTATCATCTTAATGAGTTTAGGTACAAATTTGCTATAATCTACGCTATCAGGCAGCATTTCCCCGTCAATATCTTTGAACGCTACAACTTCAGGGCATATATCAACTACATCCTCCGCGATCACGCCGACTTTATTATGTCTTTTACTATCTTCCGCTATGCCGCAATCCTTCTTATAATCAAACGTGACCACATTAACATCGAGAATTTTCCTGACTTCGTTATCTTCAAGGTCTTGAATATTCTCTTTGTATCTGCGTGATGATGCTGTCTGAAAAGCGGCGGCGTATATGTTCATGTATGAGCTATCGCTTTTGTCCTTAACGTGTACCTCTTTACCACGAATTGATACGACATGGGTGCTATTTAACGCAGACAATATTAAAGCGCCGTAATTTGACTGAATAGGCGCTGTCACATTTATGCTCTGTATTGAGTTGTGATACCCGGAAACAAGTCCCACGGATGTCGATCCATTACTTACATATAAATACCCGTTTGTATCTACGTTGCCCGTAAATTTTGCACCCGACTTCAAAGCATAACTATTAAGATCACCCTTTGCCGGAACATCCAAATACAGCCTTGCATTAGCCGCCGTAGTTGCTCCCGTTCCGCCTTGCGCTATCGGTAACGTACCAAACACAGGCATTGTATTATTACCCGTTGAATAGCAAGCTCCGTTAGCCGAGTTGCATGATTTAATTCCGCTTGTTCCATTACCTACGAGAACGCCGTTTAATGTTAATGTGCTGTCTCCCGTTCCCCCTTGTGCCACAGGAAGCACACCAAATACAGGCATTACTCCGTCGCCTGTCGAGTAACACGCTCCGCTTTTTGAATTACATGATTTAACCCCACTTGTACCATTTCCCACAAGTAAAGCATTTGACGTGAGGGTTACATCCCCTGTCCCACCTTGCGCTACGGGCAATGTTCCAAATGCGGGCTGTCCATTAGTGCTTGTTGCGTAAAACGCGCCGCTTGCGGTTCCTATATTCTTGAACGCGCTTGTACCATTTCCAAGTAAAACGGCGTTAGTATTTATTGTAGCGTGTCCTGAACCTCCCTGTGCAACAGGTAATACGCCAAATACGGGTTGAGCGTTATCCGCAGTAGCATAAAGCGCTCCACTTCCTGTTGCAATAGTCTTAAATGCACTTGTGCCATTTCCTAATAAAACAGCGTTAGCAGTTAAACCATTACTACCATGTCCTGTACCACCATTTGCTACCGGCAATGCCCCTGTTGTGTCGCCTAGTCCCATAGCATTTCGCGTTGCCTGTAAAGAAGTCTGTCCTGTACCACCTTTAGATGCGGGCAAAACAGTTATCTTATCTTCTTTCGTGCCTAACTTCCCTGTCAACTCTTGATTAGTCATGGCATAAGGTTGCCATGTATCATCGGGATCGGATGCAAGACGGAGCATGGGCTTGAATAATATAGGAGTGGTTATTATTGTATTTTTACATATATAGATATAAATACCCGCACCAACATCTACACTAAAGCTTACAGTTAATCCTTCGCCTGTTTCATATCCGCCAGAAGAAGCTGTGGATGTTCCATACACATAAGAATTTATATACATATAGTATGTTGAAGAAGTACCACCCTGCGGACAACCACTCAACTTATATCTATTCGCTTTAAGTGGAATTTTTGATGCGTCTCCCCTCCCCGCATAATAAAATGATGTATTTTCACTTGCTCCTTCTGCCGTTGTTACTACCGTAACTGTACCGTCTCCGTTGTCGGTAAATGTGACGTTATTTAATACCTTTGTGGTCTCTCTGAACGGATAAGGTATTAAATTCTTTGCCCCCAACACCCCGTTATCCTCGTAACTCAACTTGTTATGGGTTAACTGATAATTTGTTTCGGCATAAGGCTGATAAGTATCATCTGAATCCGTAGCTAGACGGAGCATAGGTTTTACTTTTACATTAGTTTCGACAACGGTTTTATTCCAATAAAACGAAATAATCATATTTCCCTCTAAAGTTGAGGCTGTTGTAAATGATACTTCGTGTTTCCCCGCGCTTTTGTTACTTAACGATGCTATTTGCACGCTATTTATTGTTATATATAATGATGTGTTTGTGGCATTTTCTAACTCGATACTTAATGTGTATTGCGTATTTGGTTTTAATATAATAGAACCATTATATAAACCGAAATAAGCCGTTGAATTGCCCGCAGTCTTATTGACAGTAATAACACCATCTGCATCATAAGTGGCAGTCATTCCACTTGACGAATACCCACTAGGACGATAATACGGATACGGAATTAGGTTCTTCGCACCGAGGGTATGTATATCACTAAATACGTCTTGTAAATCGTCCTGATCTTCTATATGTCCTGTGATACCACCCCATATAGCGGAACCGCCACCACCACCTGTTGTAGATAATTCAATAGTACCAGCGGACGGGTCAGAGTGAATAATCATGTTTTCACCTTCGACCAATTCTACCGTTCCGTCACCTTCCATGTTGAAGGTATCACTTCCGACTATGATACTTTTTACTAACGGATCACCGTCTTTTTTCAGTATTCCGCCGACTTCATATAACTTATCTAACGTGGCTTTATTGTTGTGTGAGTGTTTCTTTTCTACCGCATCCGTCAAGTCTACGTCTGATTGCGTGTAAGTGTCGAGAAGGTCTTTGTTTTCATGTGAATGTTTCTTATCAACAGCATCGGCTATGTCACTATCGGTCTGCGTATAGGTATCAAGAAGACTCTTGTTGCTATGACTGTGCTTTTTACTTACGGCATCTGCTAAATTTGCATCGGTCTGTGTATAGGTGTCGAGAAGACTCTTGTTGCTATGACTGTGCTTCTTACTTACGGCATCTGCTAAATTTGCATCGGTCTGTGTATAGGTGTCGAGAAGACTCTTGTTGCTGTGACTGTGCTTCTTACTCACCGCATCGGCTATGTCAGCATTTGACTGATTATACGTATCAAGCAATGCCTTGTTAGAATGGGTGTGAGCTTTTTCTTCAAGGGTTACGATTTCCCCCTGAAGAACTTCAATCTTGCCCTCTGCGGTTCCGAGATCACCTGAAATATCGTTGATAACAGCTTGTACGGTTGTGCCTGTTCTTCCTGTCGGCGCCGTTGCCCCTAATGATCCCGCCGCTGTTGTTGCTTCCAGTTCATCAATAAGGTTATTTACTTTCGGAGCAACTACCTCTTTTGCCGGGGCGTCAAACTCTGCTTTTAATGCTGCGGGTGTTATGGTAGGCACGTCGGGTAATGTCGTCGCACCTCTTGAATTTAAGTCTGCGTTTGTGATCTTTGTAAATGCCATTTTGTCACCTCTTATAGTTTCCGTTTTCCAAGTATTCAAGTGCCATATCGTAAATACCAAAAGGCTGATGCAGCTTTGAGTTCTCGATCTTGAACCTAGCTTTATCAACCTTTTTAATTCTTAACTTTGTATGTGATAACTTCTCTGACCAGTCCGTAGAGAATGAAAACTCTGCAAAGTTAATCCTATTAAAATCAAAGGTACGACCCGTTGTATCATCCTCTTTTATGAACGTCCATATTGAGTATTTCTGCGTGAATATTTTGAATGATGTTCTAAATGCTTTCATCATCCGTAACGCAAAATACCTGAACGTCTTATTCTTATAGAACAGATATCCGTCAAGATCGGGCGTCTCCCATGATGCTTCTATAGGATAGCCGTCGTCCTCATACGAATTTGTATCCTGTGGATCAGTATAGAACTTGCATATATTCCCGTCTGCTGTACCAAAATAAAGGTCGTCTCCTTCAGTCCATATGCACGTTGCCGGGATGTTCTCACAGTAAAACGCCGAATACTGTTTTGTTGAATACGGTTCGTCCTCTGAATATGACGGCTGCAATCCGTCAAGGACATATAACCTATTATTCAGGGAAAGGATATACATATTGTTAAAGATCGTAGAATACCCTTCCTCTAATCCCGTCTCTTCGTTTAATTTTCCGTTAAGGAAGAACGATCTGTTCTGCCCGTACTTTGCTTCTGTTCCGTCGTTTGCTGTTACGGCGAAAATACCCTTTTTTGATAGATAAAGCGGTTCTCCTTCAAGATATCCCATCGTAAACGGCGATACCATACCTTCGCCTTGAAGAGTATTGACTATTCTAAACTGTGTCTCGACTGACCCGTCTTCGTTTGTTACTACGACTCCTTCGCGCAAGATCAACGAGTTTTCATGTTCGTTTTCTTTCTTGAACGTCCCTAAATAGTTCCCTACCTTCGCATACCCTGTTATATCTCCCGGTGATGCCCCTAAACTTGAATAGTTCGTGTCCGGGAAATATGTATAGTCGTTCATTTCCGAAAAGAAGTCCTGTGACGGATAATCGGGATTTCCGCTTACAAACAGTCTATCGGGACGACCATTTACTCCATAGACCGCGCCGAATTTACACTTTGCAATACGATCTCTGTACCCGTCTACGGTATGGTATGCCTGTATTATGATATTGTCCGAACCCTCTATCGGGGAAATCCCGGGGGCGTTTGTAAAAGTTACGACTCCCGTCGTTCTATTAACGGTAAAATGCGTTCCCTCGTACCGTTCAGCCCAAGTACCATTAGCAAATAATTGCCACGCTCTAACCGTTGTATTATCAAGTCCGGCATAGGATAACTGGAACTGTGTAGCCGTGGCTTCGTCATTCCATATATAAAAGCTATCTTTGAAGCCCGGAGTTAACAGATTTAACGAGTCATAAGGAGTGCCACCGCCTGTCGGTTTTCTTGATTTAGTTATCGTCGGGATATAACAATAATACGGGTCAAGCGATAATATATACGGATTGCCAAACGTGTATGTACTTATATCGTCTCCATCAAGGATGATTAGATCATCCCCCATCTGAACCGACCAGCTACGAGTTCTTTTCAAATTACCAATCTGCTGGATTTTGTTGGTGGCTTTTAAGTAAAGGTATTGATCAACATGATACAGATAATAAATCGGAGAAATAAGATTATAAGCGTCTCTAGGCGCTATATTCCTTACCTCGATTTGTGAATATGTATAGGCAAATGTTCGCGAAACGCCTGTAGAAAAATAATGTCTGACGACGATATCAACAGGGCGTTTCATTTGTCCCGCGCACATATATCTGACATATTTATAATTGTTCGGAATAGAAGTCAGAGTTATTACAGAATCACTTATCTTATATCCTTCGCCGTCTCTACAATATATCTCTGTTTTTGTATAGCCACTCGTATCGGAAACAGTACATGATACCTTAAATGTTACATACGAAAACCCCCACAGTTCATATGCGCCCCCACTAGGCACGACGGTTAAAGCGTGAAGATTTGACGTAGCCGATGATATGGTAGAGTAATAATCATCCGTTATGATTGTATAGTTTCTTTTTCCTTCCCAATAAACATTAGGAGTAAAGTATGTCCCTGAATCTTCAGGGGCTTTGCTCCAGCTATAAGAATCGTTTTTGTCATACCCAACAAAAAGGTTCTTGATCTGTAAAGTTGCGGTTGCTCCTGATGTTACTAATTTTGCTTGTATGTCTTTGTTGCTGTAACTCCCGGCGGTTAACGAATATGACTTATGAATCGGTGTGCTTGTTGGCGTTAGCGCTTCCGACGATTTATAAGATGCCGCAAAACTAATATACGCGTTGCTTGTTCCTGTCAAAGTATAGTCAAATTCTACATATATTCTCCGATAAACGTCTCCGCTTGCATTAGCGTCAGTATAAACATATTCTGCTAATGTCTCTAAATCACTCCAACTACTTGTAAGACTATAAAACTTAAAAGAACTAGAGGTATCAAGAACCCTGTTTACGTTCGTCGTACTTTGCTTGTTATCGCTAACTAAAGCCCTGTATGGATGGCAGCCGTAGACTGTGTTCGGAACTTGGCTATAATTCCCGAATTTTTGATATTTTTTGGGTGCCGGACGCCATTTATAATCAGACGAGCGTATTTTTAATATAGCAAATTCCTTTATATGTATTTCTTGGGCGACGCTAGACCATATTTTTATATTACGGGCGCTCACAAAGCTTGATACATATATAGAACCGTTATAATGAGTCCATTCCTCGCTCGCCGGAATTGTATATCCCTCATAAAGTATAGAAAAGTCATTTTCTGCTTTATAGTAAAAGTCTATATCTACAGACAAAGTTATGCCTTCGTCATTGTCTATGGTTTCTATAAGGTCATAAAGTTTTATGGGCTGATTTATGTCCTCGTCTTTTATGATTACGGCGTGGTCTTCCATTGAAGTACCGAGCGCGTAGTTCATGTTCTGATCTCCGCCAAAATGGAACTCTTTAGAGTACCCCATACGTTTACGCACTTTCCCCGGCGTATGCCTGACCATGTTAGGGGCATTAGGAGAACGGGACGAATCAACGTCTATTCCAGCGCTTGTATAATCAACACCGCGAAATGTATCTATGACAAATCTTGATCTTTTTGTTTGTTTAGGAACAGAAAAGGAAACAGGCATTAAACCCACCCACTCTCACTTGTAAATTCTTCGTATGCAGATAAATTAGCGGAATTGACTAAACGCTCAAAGCCAACCTCAAACTCGTTTCTGTACGCTGTGGCAATAGCGTTATCATCATCTTTGTATAACTGTGAAGCCATATACAGGGGCAATAAGGCGTAGACTTCGGGATCAAGAGGAAGCTCGTACTCGTCGTCCGTCTCTGTAGTTAACTGTTCGGGATATGCCCTGTAATAGATCGTAAAGGAACCGACCATATCCCTATCAAGTACAAGGGTCTTTGTTCCTTCCTGATAAAATTCAGAAGTCTGCAAGTATTCCTGATTTTCTCCTTCGTAATAGATTCCCTGTGGGTCGATCATATAAAAATCAGGCGCTAACTCCTTCATGTCGTACTTGACTTTCTCGGTAAACGGTACGACGTTTTCAGGAGCCGCAAAATTCACTCTGTATATAGCCGGATTTTTCAAAGCCATCGGATATGAAGTCGTGAAAGTAAATTTTACCTTCTTCTTGTCCGGGTTCTCTATAAGCCCTTTGAACACTTCATATCCTGTTGTCTCGATGGTGATTGTATCTATAACAGTCTCGTCAACCTCTATTTCACACGTCCCGGTTCCGAAACACTCAAAATAGTATGACTGTCCTTCGTCTGTCTCGTATGAATAGGTATCGGAAAACTCGTGAATAGAATTAGAAATAGAATCGGATATCAGATTAGGTATATCCATCTGCGCGATCTTGACCGACTTGGTTAAAAACTTGCCCGCCGTATTCAGCATTGCTAAACCTTCGTTTGCACAATGCGGCATTGCGGCGATATATCCTAAAGTGGACTCGTCAGTCACTATCGTGTCGTCTGCCGCAAACATTTTCTGTAATACGGCTAATTTCAGATCATACCATGTACTCATTATTAACCCTCTAACCTTGCGATCAGGTCTGACTTGCTCCCTCTCGCGTCAAGCCCTCTCTCCGAACACAACTTTTTAAGCTGCGCGTAGGGCATCGAAAGATAATCAACTTTTACATCGTCTGATGTAATTTCCGGCTGTTCTACAATAGCGACGGGCGGGGTTGCCCCCACCCTTTCGCTTTCGTAGTTGTCGCCTATAACCTTTGTGACCCTATAGGTCAATCCAAAATCATTGAATGTGTCACCTACTTTAAGTCCTTTAGGTATCATGCGAACCCCCTTATGAAATAACCAATGATGTACCCGACTGTGCGCCGCCAAGAATGTATGCTGACCAGTTATTGAAACCAGCGCTCCATCTTGCATAGCCCGACCATTCAAGGTTGCGGGACTTGTTGAGAACTTCGTTAGAAACATCAAGCGGTACTCTGTCATAGAATACGCCAGCGTTAAGCTCTCTCTGCGCTTCGGAACTCATAAGGATATAAGGCTCTGTTCCTGTAGCAGCTTCCCACCGATGATCAACAACGAGTTTCCATATACCTTCCTGTGTATTTATGTCGTTGTTGTTCGAGTTAACAATCTGTGAGGAATGGATGATCCTCTTGATAAGGTCTTCAAGTCTCGGTGTGTTGCCGGGGATTACGATTGTGTCGAACGTATATCCCATTACGTTACCCGACTGATTCTTGAAGTTACGCCCGATGTTAGCCAGTGTGTAAAGCACTGTTGCATTGTTGCCAAAAGCGTTTGTGAATACGTTTGACTGTACGGCTACGCCCGTCTTCTTTCCGGGATGATCAGTCGCGAAAAGACCCTTGCCGTCGCCTGTCGTCTTGTCGTATGACTTGCCGCCATACATGAAGGTCTCACCTTCAGCAACAAGCGCGTCGGATGCGTACTGCGCCCTTGATCTCTTGTAAGCACGAACGAAATTAGCAGCGGTCTGCTTCATAAGGTCGATATTGCCGTCGTCCTTTGCTTCGCGGGTACACATAAAGGTCTTAATGAACTGATGATGCTCGATCAGCTTTGAGAAGCCCATCGAATAATCATCTGCCACTCCGTTATCACCTTCGGTTACTTCCGTGAAGTTTCCGAACTCGGTCATTGATCCCTGTTTCTCACCGAACTTCTTTGATGTCTTAACATTGAAAAGAGCCTTTACAAGCTCGTCGTCCTTGTTCTTCTCTGTATCGGTGTCCTGAATAACCATTGAAAGCTCGGTATCTATTACCTTCCACGCTTCGTCATTGAGTCCACCATGCTTTGAAAATATAACTGCCATTGTCTATTCCCCCCTCTCTTATACGAATCTGCCGACTACCTTGCCGGTTGTTACAGCGCCATCCGTAAGAAGCTGGAAAATACCGCTTGCGGTTGTTGCCGTCGGCTTCTCACCATCCGTTGTTACCTTTGCGCCCGCTTTAAGTGCAGAACTGTCAGCACTCGGACTTGATTCCCACTCGTACTCGGGAAGTACGGGAATGACAGCCAGCTTATCACCCGTCTTTGCAACGGTATCTTTACCAGCATAGATGAACTCTGCGTTCCCGGTTGATGTTACGGCTGTTCCGGCGCTGCCAAAAGCAACGATACAGCCATGCTTGTAGGTTGTGCCGTTAGTAGCAATGATCTCCTTCTCTATGGGAGCTGCGTCCTGTTCGGCTCTGAAAAATTCAAATGCCATATCTCTTTCCCCCTTAATTTAAGTGAAGTTTGCTAGCGACTGTTTTATACAGTTCGCGTATCTGTTTTTCTGTCTTTCCTTCGGCTTTCCAGTTCGCCATGATCTCTTTAGGTACTTCCACGTAGTCGTCGTCACTCGTCATAGACGGCTGCGTCGCTAAATGGGATTTACCTCGCATCTGATTGATGGCTTGCTGTCTTGCCGCGACGTTCGTGTGTTGCATGAAGTTGTCAAAGTTGACTACCTTGTAGGCTTCAACAAGATTGGCTCCACGTTCGACGCGTTCAAGTATTTCCGAGAAGTTATCCATAGCGGCAAGATCGCTTATGCTTTTAATGCTCGGATCTATCTTTGTTATTTCCGCTAGGTCGTTTTGTAACTGCGTTTCCGCTGTTACGGCTCTTGATTCTTCAAGAACTTGCTGTGCCTGTTGCACGATAGGATTCTCCGCTATCATCCTGTCGATGATCGCCGGGTCGATTCCCTTTTCGTGTAACTCTGCTTCCGTTGCCTGTCTCTGCTGTATTGACAAAGCATCTAAATACTCGTCTACAGTCTGTATGGGCTTGTTGGTCACAGGATGGGTTATACCCGTACACATTGCTGCGATACGCTGATTCATGGCGCTCTGCTCTCTCTCGTAGCGTCTTCGCGCGTCTTCCTCTGCTCTGCGTCTCATTGCGGCGTATCGTGCGTTTTCCTCGGGACTCTGCTCGTGCGGCTCGTCGTTTCCGTTTTCTTCGACTGTTTCACTCTCTTCGCCTTCGGTCGTTTCCTCTTCTACCTGATCGGCGCTTTCAGGTACTTCGTTTTCGCCTGTGTCCTGACTTTCTACATCACCGTCTGTAAATTTCTGTAAGTCAAGGGCAAGAAGATTCATCTTTTCCATATTCAATTTTCCTTTCTGATTTTTACGCTTTCAGTGCGATTTATTAACTAAAAAAGAACCTCTAGGGTTCTTTAGTTAAGCGGTAACTCATTCTTGATCGTGTCGATCACTTTGTTGTAGTTAGCACATTCCGGGTTTACACAGGATATGTCCTGTACCACAAACAATACGGTCGGTGTGTCCGGCGTGTCGTCATGCTCTACCACGTTCCTAGTGGCGGCTATTCTTGCTTCGAGATTACATAGCGGGCATTTCATTAGGCTGCGCTCCTTGCATCATTTGTTGCTGCTGCATCATCTGTTGTTGTTCTGCAAGCATCATTTCGATCTGACTTAAAACATCCCCGGCGTTCGGGTAATGGTTCTTTTCCATAAGCGACCAATATAACCTCATTGTCTCCAAAGAACCTAACTGACCAAAAGCGCCTGACTGAAGTTTCATATCTATCTGTTGCCACATGGCTTCACGGTTCGCCATCATGGTAGACGTAGGATCAGTCTCAAAGATAAACTCGTCATTCCAATAATACTCATTTGCCGCGTCAACTTTTATGAAGTCCTTTTTATCAAGAACATCAAATTCCTGTTGACCGTTTACGCCACTACCCGTAATAGGCAACGGGTCGTCACTATATGCCAGCCAAAACTTGAACATCAATTCATATAACTTTGCGTAAGCGTCGTTCTTCATTACGCGCTTTGACTCAAGTCGTCCGGCAGCCTGATTGATCGAATACTGTTTTGCCGTGCCTGACACAGCGGAAGGGTCGTATTTACCCTGAAATGCGTCTGTAATACCCAAAGTGGAGCGTGCGTCCTCGTATGCTTTGTTGATCATCTGCATATCCTGTTGGATATTTACTTGCATATTCAGAACGTCGATCATGGACTTCTGCTGCGGGTCGTCTATCCTTGCGATCTTTAACTCTTTATCCGTGGTTTCCAGCTTGACATTTCTAGGAAGGGTTACGATTGAACCGCCTTTTAATGTCTTCTCTGCCGCTTTCGATCCGACCTTCTTAACTAAATCCTGTTGATCTTCTATGACTTTCACATCCGAAAAGCCTAACAAAGAATTTGACCGGGAAACATTCTTTCTGACGATAAGCGGGAAACAGTTAGGCTTGTAATATTCAATCTCTATAATCTGTTCTGCATCTACCGTTATCGGATTTCCCATTTCATCAAATCCGGCATCCTGAACGATAGGTATTCTGATCTCCTGTATCTCGTCGGGTGTCTCTTCAAAGGATTTAGACCCGCATACAGGACATTCTTTCTCTTCGGTCTGATATCCGCATTTTTTACACTTTCTTGTGATCCTTGCCTGATAGTCTTCCAAGTCCTCTAGGGTATAGTCGTCACACCACACGAAACGCCCTATTTTGCCCTTGTTTTTGTAGTAGACGGTATTTACCGTGACTACATCCGTATCAAGGCTAGAATTGCCCTCTGCCCCCCGTATATCCTTGTATTCTTCTGAAGCATCCTCAACATCGACGTTATACTTGTCTTTGACCGCTTTCTTCGTCTGCGCCGTTTGAACAAAGATATAATCCATCTTCTCTATGTCAGTAACGCCCGGCTGTGGTATAACTTGCTTCGGGAGCATCTCTTTGACGTTCACATCCCCGTAATTTGAATGGAACCCTAAAGAGTTATCCCACTCGACCAAGAAAAAATCGCCCCCCTGTACCGGGACGATTCTTTCCATCTGGTCGTTTATTATGGAGAGTTTTAGTATCTTGACTTTATTTACTAGGGCTTTTTCAATAGACCTTGCTAGTTCTTCGTCTCCTTCATGTAATGCGGTGACTTTCGGCATCGGGATTGAACTATCTACCTGTGACTCGATAAGCTCATATGCGATATTACGGACATTTATAGACACGGCTTTCGGGTTTATGTTTGTGTTAGGGTTGCCGTTTACTTCCCTTGTTCCTTCGTAAACAGCCTGATTTTTGTTAATCTCCGACAAGGTTTTTGAATATGCTATCCTTGCATTTTCAAGTTTGCCGCGCCATTTATCCCTTTTCTTGTCTTCTGCTGTCGGTGCTATCGTCTTTTTGACCTTATCCATTATTGTCTTAAACCTCATACTGGTTCACCGTATTTTTTTAGCAAGTATTCCCTGTCCTCTGCGCTTGCATTTTCTATGTCTTCCAAAATGGAATTGTGACATTTCTTCTCTATTGTCTCGTACTCGATCTCAGGGCTTCTGACCCACCACACACAAAACGATCTTAAACTGTCTACGTCATGCGTTAAATCGTGCGGGTCTTTAGCATAGATATTAGGGCGTTTCTTGTCCTTTTGTATCTTCTGTAGGCATCTGTATAGGTTCGGCGCGGAATTGCCTAAAATCGTCAATTTTGGGTGCTCATCGACGACTTTCAACCACTCCTTCATGGAAGCGCATCCCGCCGGAAAATCTCTTGAAGTCTTTGTAAGGTTTATCCCGTTTTCAGAAAACAAAATAGCCCTAGACTTTCCGGTTTCCTGTGATCTTGACCACAAATCAGTAGGCGCTAACCATTGATCTATCTTCTCTCCGTCACTTAAAGACATTAGAATATCACAAGCTGCGCCGATGGTTTTATCCGGGGCGTCGTATTCTCTGTAGACTTGCGCGTTTCCTTTGGTGTCTACCTGAATCCAATGCGCCGATAACATATCAAGTCCATAATCAAGACAGACATATCTTCGTAATTTGCCCTCTAACTCTTTGTCAACGATATGCGTGTCTCGTTTTACTTCAGGGAAGAATGACCCGCCCGGAACCGTAAGAGCTTCCTCTACAGTCGCTGGGTATTCTTGAGTGATCATATCCCCCATTGTTCGCTTTGTATCTTCATACCACTTATCATCACGTCTAGGATCGGCGTACCACGGTATGAATATTTTGTTAAATCCGTTATCCGGGTCGGTATATATCTTTTCAAAGAACGACCCGCGCTCTATTGTCGATAGTCCTACGACCTGACCGCCACTCGGTCTGTTTATGGTCGGGAATCCGGCTTTCCATATGTCTTCAGCAAATTGCTGGAAAGCCCATTCATCAAAGACTATTAAATCTGCTGTGAACGATCTAGCCGCATTAGGCGAACTCGGGAAGCATTTGAATACAGAATCGGGTTTGTTGGGGAAATGTATAGTGAGTATGAGGGAAGTGTTCTCCCAAGTTGCATTTACCCAATTTATCGGCTGATCGTTCTTTGGGGCGAATAATGAACGCATATTATCAAGAATGACTGACATTCTGCGTACCAATTCCTGTGCTTCGTCTTCGGTTCTCGATAAACCTATTACAGTACGTCCCGGGTTTATCAGTTTCCACAAAGCATAATGTAAAACCAGCCAAGTAATACCTAGCTGTCGAGCTTTTAATATGACGTTTAGCTTGTTGTCCCTTATACTTTGTAGGGCTTTTTTCTGTTCGTCCCACAAATTGAACGGTTGTATAAGGGTTTCCGCGTCTTTATCCTCAATGTGTCCGTAAGTTTCTACGAAATATTCAAGGTGTTCTCTACAGTATTGATATTGTATCTCCCGTAATTGCGCCGGGTTATAGTCGTCTAACTTCATAAATAGTTAAGGGATGCCGTTTCCGACACCCCTTTTGAAATGGAGAAGTAAAAAACATCGTTCGCCTGCCGATACCACATTATCATAAAATTATATGAATAAACATGAAGTAAACAGAAAAATTTACCAATTTTCAGAGATTTCTGCGTATTTATCCAGCGCACTACAGAATAATTCATACGTCCATCGGGGAGTTTTGCCTACAATTTCCGCGATCTGCTCCATTGTTTTACCGTTAAAGTAGTAAAGTAAGAGAAATTGCTGCAATGATCCCGGCTCGATCTTCTGAATTTTGTTCAAACACCGATTTTTGTAGTCAAGTTGTCTCAAAAGCCACTTAGAAAGACGGTTCCTGTACTCTTCTTTCTTGATCACGGCTTCCTCAATCTTATTATGCGGAGTATTTGAGGGCTTATTTGTGTTATAACTCGGCGTCATTTTCGTAGCAACCGCCTCTAAACGCTCGATTTCAAGCTCAATAGACTTGATCCGTGAGTCCATGTACTTTATTTCCCGCAGTTCGTTCTTTGCTTCCTTCCTTGTCATACTTCCCCCTTAATTAAACCATTTAACAATAGTGTCTCCCTGATAGCCTTTCTCCCATACGTACCAAGCTAACGCTAACATGGAAGACGATTCACTAAATTTCCCGTTCGTTCCGCACTTTATCCGGGATGATGATACCCATATCCTCTTAGGCGGGTACTTCAAGAAGAACTCTTTGCGTCTTCTCCCCTCTAAAAACTGGACTTTCAGGAACATACAGACCTTTGATTTATCAGGAACTATCTCTAAAGCGTGTTCTATGAACTCTTGCGCGTATTTATAGGGCGGATTAGTGACTATATCCCCTTGCCAAGTCTCATTAGTTTTAAGGAAGTCCAAAACCTCACCATATCCCCGGTCTATTAAGTCGCTAGATCGGACGTTATACCCCTCATGCTCAAAGACCTTCGATAAATGCCCTTCGCCACACGCACACTCCCATATGTTGTGCTGCAAGTATTCTATTTTCGTTAACCAATACGCGGCTATCGGGTCTGTTGCGTAGTAGTCGTTATCTGCCCTCTCTTCTGACGAACAGTTATGACTTCCAATAATCCGTGTTATGTTTTCGTATCTCCCCATCTAAAAACCTTATTTCACAACGATCGTCTTTTTCATAGACCAAGTATTCTAATTGAGACAGCAGATTTCGCAGCGCTGCCATTTCCTTCTTTATGTCTGCTATCAGCTCTATTGCATCTGATCGTTCGTCCGCTATCTTCATCCTCTCTCCTTCGCGTAAGCGAAAAATTTTTGCGATTTTTGGGTCATAATAGCAATTTTTCGGTATAACCCCCGTATTTTTTGATACCATATTCCTAATTCTTGCTATTTTTGCTTTAGCGTACTAAAGCGACTTCATTTTTATATAAAATTTGCTAGGGCAGCGGGGGGAACCCGTCGCGGGGATCGCGCGAGCCACGGGGGAGGGGCTACCCGCCGGAGCCTGTTCCTTCCTATGATAATGCGTACGCGCGTATGATCTGCGATCCGGCTAGGTTTTTACCTATATATGCGGAATTTTTCAGGGAAAATTTACATTATGATCATGTCAAAGTGTGATTTATACATCATCATCACATCATATGATCATCCCCGAAACCGTGAAAAGCCTTGTAAATACTGAGGTTGCGGCACTTCCCGATCTGTTCGCGAAAGGTTACTTATGCGAATAGATTAGAAAAAAGTCCCTGTTTATGCGGCTTCCCGGTTTTTCCTCTATAGAATGTAAAAACTCCCGATCATTCCTGGCTTTTTACATATTATCCCGTGATTTTTCCGGCGCCTTTTCCCCGGTTTTTACATCCGTTTCTGTAATATCCGCCGCAATGATCACGTCGGGACTGTCTAGCCGTTCCGCGATTCTTCTCATCAATTCCCTGTCGGCTTCTGTCGTGACGTTTTCCGTCACTTCTACACGTTCTATGGGTTTATCCCCGTGTGTATCCCTTACATATTCCATAGCCTTTACGTTACCGCCTACGGCGCGTCCTACGGCGACGATTTGGATCAAGTCGTATAATGTCGCGTCCGGGTTGTCGCGTTTCATCCGTTCCGCTATTTCGTCCGGCAAGTCGGCTCCAGCTATTATTTCCGGCGTTACCTTCAGAGTCAGGATGTTTTCAAGGGATTGCTTTGCCGTCTTCTTTTCCCCGTGTAATTTGTTCACGGCTTCCGCGCCTTTTGCCGATATTTCCCGGCGCCGTTCCGGCGTCATCATATTGAATGAAGTCCTTTTTTCAAGGTTTACCCAGCCTTTTTGACTCCCTTTTGGCTCGATCTCCCCAGAAATTACACGTTGGTATGTAGTTTTTTCCTTCTTTTTCTGTTTTTCCATTTCACCATGTAAAAAGCGCGTCGCCCAAACAGGACAAACGCGCCTTTTTTCCGTTTCTTTTTGTAATTTTTGGTATTTACTTCCGACCCTGTAATTTTTCCCGGTCGATCTTTTCCTTTATTGCTTCATTTATAAACTGATTTGCCGATCTTTCGCCTAAATACTCCCGTAACGCTTCCGCGTCGTCTTTTTTTAGTCGTAGCGTAACCCGGTCGTAAGTTTTGGCATTATATTTTGCAACCGCTTTTTCGTGTGGTGTACTCATGACGTCATTATACATCATTTCATATTAAATGTAAACCGGGACTTTTTCTGTCCTGTCGTTCCCGATCTGTGACTCTGATCAGTGAATTTTACCTTTTTTTGAGTACGATTTTTTTCAGTATTTACAAGGCTTCGCGGACATTTTGAAAAATCCCTGAAAAAAAGTACTTGACATTATCATGACGTCATGATACCTTTGTGTTGTCGGAAGTCATGACACCATGACACCGACGACAACCAAACAACCAACACACGAAAGGAAGTAAACGAAATGAGAAAAAACACAAGGACAGAAAACAGACAGATTAGAATGGCAAACTTACAGGGATACCATGCAGGCGGGGACGGTGAGAATTACGCGTTTGCCGGATTTGAGAAAAACCTTTACTTCACAAGTGATCGTACCGTCGCTTGCGACGAAAACTTCAATAGACTTGACGGCAAGCCGATGAAAGGCTACGGGCTTGAGATCGAAACGGGCTTTATATTAAGCACTCAAAGAAATTCACAAGCCCAGGCGATCCTGTCAAACATAATGAAAACAGCAATCTTCCCGGTATTCCCGGCTCATCTTTTCAAACAGCAAACAGATTGCACGATAACGGGGACGGAATGTATCACACAAGTCATGACGAAAGAGTTTATCCGTAACAACTATAGGAATTTCAAGACGATGTGGAATGATCTTTTTCCGATGTTCGGGATCACTACAGACGACGGGCACTGTGGTATGCACGTTAATATATCGGTCGGATGTTTAGGGACTACCGAAAAGATACAGGAAGAATCTTGCCGGAAACTCTTCTACATCATCAACAAACACTACGATCTTTTCAAAATCGCATTTTACCGCCCCGGCGTTGCGGAATGGTGCAACCGTATGAACTACGAAAACGCTAAAAGGATGAACGTCCATGAAATGCCGGGAAGTCACGGGAATTGTTTTAACGGGTCACATTACGACGCCGGACGTATTGAGATAAGGCTTGTCGGTGGTCAGAAAAATTTCGCTTGCTTCCGTAACACGATGGAAACGATCTTTCATTTGATCGGTAAAGTTAAAAGCCTTTCATGGAAGCAATGTGATGATCTTGTAGCGATCTTTTCAGGTTGTAACCAGTATGTATATGACAGACTCGAGTCAAAGTGCTTTACAGCCGGGACGATATCGGCGGCGGAATTAGCGGACATAAAAGAGACTATACAGCGTGAGGAGCTTTTATAGAAATTACACCGGGCGGCGTAAAAACCGCCCGACCCGATAGGGTTTTACATAGATCAACGTAAAAAAGAAGGGAGAATTTGAAAAATGACAACGATTAAATACCCCGTATTAAACAAAGACACAAAGAACATTAAATGCCATTGTGGCGCGGTTGCTTCCGTGATCGGTATTTTCGGAGAACATGAAGACGCCTTGTGTGCTGAATGTTACGTTAGGGAGAATTTGCAGCATATCACCGTTGAAATAACGGACGGCGAATGTGATCTGTCCGGGACCGTAGTCGGTCGGAATTATTACATCGCGGATCGTAAATTCCCGGAATTTGAGCCATACAATTACGGTTTTAAAAATCTTTCGTTTTTGAAGCCCATAGCAGATCGAATTGAATGTATCGGTGAGGAATTGATATCCGGGAAGCGATCAAAAAGATTAAAGGTTATTTTGAAGCCGGAATATCAGGCAATAGTTGACAGTAACCACATAGCCCGGCGCTTTTCACAAGCTGTATTTTATCCAAGTCAACTTGAAAGAACACGGCGCGACGTGCTGAGACTTCCAACCATTGAGACACTTAGAGCATTTAAAGAAGGGAGACAGTAATCATGACAAACAATCAAATCATTTTCGATCAATCACAAAAGTTAGCTGAGGACGGAGTTATAGCATACACGGGACGCACGTTCCCGGTGAGACTTGAAGACGGGACAGAATCCGAGATCAAAGAGACGGAAGCAATACACACTTTCGCGGAATGGAAAAAAGCCGGGTACATGGTAAAGAAGGGACAGCACGCCGTTGCAAAGTTTGCAATATGGATGTATACGGACAGACCGAGCCGCGCGACTGTAGCCGCAAGGGAAGCAGCCGGACAGGACACTGAAGCCGCCGACCCGCATTACTACATGAAAGAATCCGCGTTTTTTAGCGCTTCACAGGTAAAACCGATTGAAGCGGAATAATTACACAAACGAATGTAAAAAGCTGTTCTATCGGCTAGACGGGAAGGAAGGAGTGATCAGAATGTGTGTAATTTGTTTAAGCAAAAAAGGCGTAAGACAGCCGGATGAAAGCGAAATCCGGGATATGTGGGAGACCAACCCACACGGCGCCGGGTATATGTTCATAAAGGACGGTAAAGTCGAAATTCACAAGGGTTTTATGGAGTTAAAGGACTTTTTAAGAAGCGTAAAATCCGAAAACTTCACGGATGATGATGTTGTTGTTTATCACTTTAGGATATCAACACAAGCCGGAGTAACGCCGGAAATGACCCACCCGTTCCCATTATCCGATGATCTGAAGGATATGAAAATACTTGATTGCACTTGTTCGGTGGGTATTGCTCACAACGGAATTATCCGCCTGACTTCATGCAAAGACCCGGACTATAGCGACACGGCGCTTTTCATTACAGAATACTTGCCGATGCTGATCCGAGACACTCGGGATATTACAGACCGACGCGTAAAAAAGACGATCAAAGCGCTTGCCGGGTCAAAGTTAGTGATCATTAACGGCGATGGTGATGTTACGGTTATCGGCGACTTTTTCAAAGATAAAGACGGTCTGATGTATTCAAACAAAAACCATTTACCGACCCGTGACTTTGCCGGAATGTGGAATTTATATGATCTGTATGGTTACAGAAAATCACAAAGAGTATTGTAATTTTTCGCTGACCTATCGGCGCGACGGGGAGAAAGGATAAACCATGAAAGCATTATTACTTGATACGGTGGGAAAGACCACAACAATAGTTAATCCTGAAGGATTAGAGGACTATTATAAAATGATCGGTTGCCGTTGTATTGATATCGTCACCCGTAAGATTGGTCGCAAGTATTACGATATTGTCTGTGACGATGAAGGGACTTTTGTTGACGATCCTTTAATATCCGCGATCGACGACTTTGGGCGCGTCATGTTGGTTGGTAGCCTGATCATTTGTGGACGTGCTGACAGTGAGGGAGAGTTAACCGATCTTGACGCTAACGATATCAAGTATATCAAGAAGCGCATACAAAAGATTGACTCCCGGAAGCATGATGATTTACTGATGCTGACAAGCTGCAACTATTAAATTACATCCGGCGGCGTAAAAACCGCCGGAGCAGAATTTACAGATCCATTTGTGAAAATGAAAGGAGACATTATGAGATACTATATCGCAAATACTGACAACATACCCTATAAGGCACAGCCGGAAAACGGTTTCACAAAATTGCAAGTTATAGCCGCCGTACATCGTTACGCTAAAGAAGACGCCGAGTATTTCGGCGGGTCATATACGGACTATATACACGACTATAATATCCTGAATAGCAATTTCAGGGAAGTAACCGCAGACTTTTACAACTTGGTATGAACGGAAAAAGGAAGGGGATAGGACTATGAATAACGCAAAGATATACCACGGACAGGCAGACGTTGACAAGTACGCTAAACAAGGGGATTATGAAGACAGGATCATGTTTACATCATTAAAGCAGATCAAAGAAGCCTACGACGAGTTTATGGATGATTTACTACTTGAATCTCAGGAAGCATATTGATATAATATAAATACCTTTTTGTAGAAGGTGTTTGGTTGAAAGAAAAAGCCCCGGCGTAAAAACCGGGGCGGCTTTTTTTATAAGCTCTCACCGCATAACGGGCAGATGCTCAAGTCATATCTGACAACCTTATCATTGCAACGGATAAAGGGTTTATAGATCGTATGTTTGCAACCGGGACAGACCACGCTTTCCGAGTCTTCATCCTGTTTATATATCTCAACAGGCGGCGCGTCCTTAATCATGCTGTTAAACTCCGCGCAGTCCTTTACACTCTCCGCGCGACCGCTTAACATGAAATTCATAAATTCATCTAACAATGCTTCTTTGCTGATCAACTCCATTTCTTAATCTCCTTTGTAAACTATCTCTCCGATGTGACCTAATTTTACATCCCGGTCTGTAAAAACTTGATACCCGCATTTCTTTGCCCGGATGCAAAAAGCGATATCCTCACCAACGCCCCATTTAGGCTCAAACAGGCTTTTATATCTTTTAAGCATACATTTTACCACTGAAGTCTTAATAAGGCAAAATCCGAAGCCACACGCAGCGACAGGGGCATATCCTGACGTGCAAGGGTCGACAATCAGATCCGGCGCCCGGTACGGGAACCGCCGTCTAGTTATTATTTTTTTATAGCAAACATTTTTGTTCTCTCCCCGTCTCGTGACATAAAGCCCTGATACGATATCCGCATCATGTGAGACTAATTTTTTCAAGTCCTCTGAACTAAAGATCATATCACTATCGACATACAGAACATAATCATAGTCATTGTCAACAGCATATCTAGCTATCGCGTCCCTTGCGTCATAGATTAACGACCCTTCAACGATCATCGGGTGAACCGACGCTTTATCAACCGTCTGCAAAAGAGAAATTACAGTCTTTGTTGGAATTTCCCGGACACACGGCATCCCTAATAATATTTTCATTCGATCACCTCTACAACTATCCCGTCGTCTAGCTCCTGTGCTAGATCGTAAGCGTCCTGTTCTGTCTCTCTTGCGTCATAGAAATACAACTCCGCTGTGTACTTGTCTCTCTGTGCTACTATCCATTTGTACCCTTCCGGGGCATCGTGAACCTTTACTGTGAACATCCGTCTACTCCCTTCTCAATTATCCTTACAAAGTCCTCTGCGCTATTTCTAGCCGTGATAAACGCCGCGTATTCTTCATCAGTGAACATCCGAACGTCTATGAAGTCGTTATCCTCGATAAAATCCTCTTGAGCCATTTTAGCAAACTCTAATCGGTCTGTCTTGTTTATCCTTGCCATGTTCCAAAGATACGACCCGAACCGACACCGGCAAAATACTGACCTGACATAAATACCATATCCGGGATTTTCCATGATCCATTGTAAAATCCAGCGATATTGTTCCGCCGGAGCAAACGGATATCTCGGTGATGCTGTGCTAGCGTTTACGTTTGTTTTGTTGTAGTGATATAACGCATCGGGTATCAGTCTGATCTTGTCCGCTAATGTGTTTATCAGGAAGTTAAAACTTGTATCTTGATAGGCTGCGCCCGGCGTTTCATGCAGCCGGATATGATGCTTTTCGATAAACTCCCGGCGTATTAAGCAAGTCCACAAAGCAACTTGAGATACAAAGAACTCCATTTTTGATTTAGCGGGAAGTTTCCGGGGACAAAACTCCGCCGCCTGTGTCGTGTAA
>Ga0310786_10002797_pt1 | contig 26142 bp, 14 predicted proteins | sample AusTroGonzalo_MG_FD_203881 | JGI IMG/M metagenome (GOLD analysis project Ga0310786, IMG submission 203881) | Bovine rumen microbial communities from tropical cattle in Woodstock, Queensland, Australia - Gonzalo_03 (v2) (version 2) | ecosystem: Host-associated > Mammals > Digestive system >...
GCCAGAAACGTCCCATTCCCGAGGCGAAGGTGAGGGATCTGATAAGCTCCGTGGTAGGGGGGCTTGAGGGCGAGGAGGTCGAGACCGAGGAGATCGGCCGTCTCGTCATGCAGCGCCTGCACGACCTTGATGAAGTTGCATACATACGCTTCGCGTCGGTCTATCGCAGGTTCACCGACGTGAACCAATTCCTTTCCGCGATCACGGAGATGGTGAAGAAATGATCGACCTGCACGTCCACAGCACTGCAAGCGACGGGACGTTCACACCTGAGAAGCTGGCGGCGTCCGGACGCAATTTCACGGTGATGGCGCTGACCGACCACGACAATGTGGACGGCGTAGGGCGTTTTCTGGAAGAATGCAGACGCCTTGGCGTTGGCGGGGTGCGGCTGGCTGGAATAGAGCTGAGCGTGGAGCCTGGAGAAGGGTATCGCCAATTCCACATGCTGGGGCTTGGGATCGATCCCGGCAGCGGGCGCCTTGCGGATTTCCTCGCGAAGATTCGCGAGGGCCGGAACGAGCGCAACAAGAAGATATGCGCCAAGCTGGCGGAGATGGGATATGCGTTTGACGAAGGCGAGCTTGCCAAGTATGCGAACGGCGCGATCGTGGCGCGTCCGCACATCGCGCGCGTGATGATGGATCACGGGTGGGCGACATCTGTCATGGACGCCTTTGCGCGCTTTCTGCAGGTCGGCGCGCCGGCATACGTGCCGCGGTATCATCCGCGCCCCGAAGATGCGATAGATGTGATCCACGACGCGGGCGGCGTCGCGGTGATGGCGCATCCGCGATACTGGACAGGCGACTACGAGATGCTCCGCTCCGGCCTTGCGCGGCTCAAGGACGTTGGACTTGACGGCGTGGAGGCGGTCTATCAGGCGAACAAGAAAAGCGAGACGGTGGAGCATCTGCGCGCCGCGAGCGAGGTGGGGCTTGCCGTCACGGCAGGCAGCGACTTCCACGGCGCGAACAAGCCGTCGATAAAGCTGGGCATGAAGGTGAAGGACGAGGCGCGGTTCATCGCCCCGTTCCTCGCGCTATTGCGGCGGTGGCGGGAAAAAGATATAATCTAAACCGTCTTGTCGCATTGTCGCGCCATGAGCGCACAGGAAGGACACAAGAGAGTATTGCCATGATTGATGATGCAGATGTTTCAGAATTGTTCATCTCGCGCGCACGGGCTGTCGCAGCCCGTGTGAGCGTTGTCGCGGACGAAACGGCAGCCGAGAGCCTTGTCGCGGAAGAGCGCAGGCGCGTAGGCGAAGCGAACGTTGGCGTGGCGCGCGCGGCGCGCGGCATAGCCGAAACCGGCACATGCGTGGTGGAGACGGACGGCGAGGAGCAAAGGCTTGCCACGATGCTGCCTGAAACGAGCGTGATACTTCTGAAAGCGAAGGACATAGTGCCGCGCCTTGGCGATGTGGCGGGATATCTCCGCGAAAGGCAGACGGACGGCAGAATATCCTACACGTCGTTCATCACGGGACCAAGCCGCACGGCTGACATCGAGCGAGTGGGCGCCATCGGCGTGCACGGTCCGCTCGAAGTACACATAATCTTGTTGGAGGACTGAGCCATGCAGAACACAACGGCCAGCAAGCCACGCGACTACCACAAGCAGATCGCATCCGCGCTCGAAGACTCCTTCCTGAGAAGGGCTCTCGACAAATTCGCGGTCGAATACCGGGCCAGCCGCGACGCGGTCTTCTCCGAGATCGATGGAGCGGCGGCGATAAAGCGCATCGCCGACATGAAGGACGGCGCGGCGAAGCGGATAGAGGAGCTTTACCTGCAGTTCAAGACGGAGGCGGAGAAGCGCGGCGTAAAGGTGCATCGCGCGGCGGATGCCGCCGAAGCATGCAGGATAATCGCAGGCATCGCCGCCGAAAACGAGGTTCGCAAGGTGGTGAAGTCAAAGTCGATGACGGCAGAGGAGATCGGCTTGAACGATTGCCTCAGGAAAGCCGGGATCGACGTATGCGAAACAGATCTCGGCGAATGGATAATCCAGCTGCGCAACGAAGGACCGTCCCACATGGTGATGCCGGCCATCCATCTGTCGCGCGGACAGGTCGCGGACGACTTCGAGAAGGTCACGGGCGAGAAGCAGGACCACGAAGACGTGCAGAAACTCGTCAAAGTCGCACGTCGCGAGCTGAAGCCAAAGTTCCACGAGGCAGACATGGGCATATCTGGCGCTAATTTCTGCATCGCCGAGACGGGGGCCATCGCCATAGTCACGAACGAGGGCAACGGCAGGCTCGTGAACACATTGCCGCGGGTGCACGTCGCGCTTGCGGGCCTGGACAAGCTCGTCCCGACGGTGGACGACGCGCTCGCCGCCCTTGAGGTTCTTCCGCGCAACGCCACTTCTCAGCGCCTTACGGCATACACGACTTTCATCTGCGGAGCCGGCCCGTGCGCCAAGGGACCGGATGGCAGAAAGACGATGCACATCGTATTCGTCGACAATGGACGGACCAAGGTCGCGGCAGACCCCTTGTTCTCGCAGATATTCCGTTGTGTGAGGTGCGGAGCCTGCGCGAACGTCTGCCCGGTGTACAGGATGGTCGGCGGCCATCGCATGGGGCACATCTACATCGGCGCCATCGGCCTCGTGCTGACGTATCTTTTCCACGACCGCGAAATAGCCAAGACGCTCTGCCAGAACTGCATCGGATGCGGCGCCTGCAAGGACGTGTGCTCCGGCGGAATAGATCTCCCCGCTCTCATACGCGAGATACGCGCGCGCTTCTCGAAGGAGGACGGCGCTCCCGCCCTTGCGCGGATGGCCACCGTGGCCATGAAGGACAGAAAGATTTTCCACGCGCTTCTCAAGTTCATGCGCTTCTCGCAGAAGCCCGTGGCGGGCAGAGACGGTTTCGTGCGCCATCTGCCGATGGCTCTTTTCGGCAAGCACGGATTCAAGTCTCTTCCGATCCTCGCCCCGAAGGCGTTCCGCGAAATGTGGCCGGCCCTTCGGAAACATCACGAGAAGCCGCGCATGAAGATAGCTCTTTTCGCAGGGTGCGCGCAGGACTTCGCGTATCCGCAGCATCTTGTCGCGGCCATGAAGGTGTTCGAGGCTGCGAATGTGGAAGTGGAATTCCCCATGGACCAGACGTGCTGCGGGCTGCCGCTGTCCATGCTCGGCGAGACCGCCTCCGCGAAAGAGGTCGCCAGGCAGAATGTCGCCGCGTTCGCGGGCAAATACGATGCGATCGTGACGCTTTGCGCAAGCTGCGCCTCGCATCTGAAGCACGGCTACGCCAGATTGCTCGGAGAAGACGCGGCGGAGTTTTCCTCAAAGGTGATGGACTTCAGTTCGTTCGTGCATGATCGCATCGGCCTTGATTCGCTTAGGCTCAAGCCCACGGACGAGAAGGTGACGTACCACGCCAGCTGCCATCTGTGCAGGGAGCTTGGCGTGAAGGATGCGCCGCGCGCGATAATCAAGGCGACGGCGAACTACGTTCCATCGGCGGAGGAGGAGTGCTGCTGTGGATTCGGAGGAACATTCTCCGTGAAGTTCCCGGAGATATCCGCCGAGCTGATGCGCAAGAAACTGGCGAATGCGACGGCCTCTGGCGCAAAGTCCATCGCGCTTGACTGCCCTGGATGCGCCATGCAGCTCGGCGGCGGAGCGGACAGGCAGAAGCTCGATCTGCGCGTGGTGCACATCGCAGAGCTGCTCGCCGCCGCATTGTGACGGCGCGTGCGCCGTCACTTGCCTACACGGACGGTTTCGGCTGTCGAGTGGGCGGTGAACTCCGGCGCGTACATGCACTGGATCGTCGCGATTCCGCCCACGAACACGCCGCGCTGCTGAACGCGGAACGAAGTCTCCAGCACAAACGTGCCTTTGTTCAATCTGTCGATGTAGTAGTGGGTGGCCGTGTCGCGCGTGGACTGGTAGTATCCAACTCCGTCTTGCCAGCGATACGACGAAAGCACGTCCACCGGCTCGGCGCACGCAGGACGTCCGTCAGAGATGTGCACGAACTCATATGTCCTGTCGCTTGCGATTTCGAGTCTAGCGACAATTTCGTCGCCGGGTTCGAGAACGCCGTCTATTGCAGTCAAACGCGTGCCTTCGGCGCCTTTTATCTTCTTGTAGTATTTCTTCTCCACGCGAAGCTCCTTGGGCTCGTGCGCGCGCACTTTCAGGACATCCTCGAAGTACGACCAGTGGACTCCGCCCCACGATACGCCTTTCTCGCTTGCGCCCGTGAAGGTGATTTCGCCCATTTCCGGCCTGATCGAGTCGGCCGCATGGCGAACCGAGTACATGCCCGTTCCCGCCTCGGCATTCTCTGGTTTGACCTTTTCGCCGCCGAGCGCCACTTCGGCCAGCGAATCGCACGCAAGCAGGTCTGTTTTGCCTCCAAGGAGAAGCGCGTATATGGCGTCCGCAGTGGCGGCGGTCGTTGTCCAGTCCTGCGTCTGCTTCTGCTTAAGGAGCCACACGTTGCATGCGTCCGCGCTCTCGTCGTCTCCGGCGACCTCGCGAAATGCCTCGACTACGATCGCCTGCGTCGATACTGGCGCGGCGAACACGCTTGACGAGAAGAAGTACGGACGTTTCCAGTACATGCCGAGTTCGTCCGAAAGGACAGCACGCTCTTTGATGGATGCCATTATCTCCCTTGCCAGAGGCTTCTCGTCCATGCGCCCGAGGGCGATTGCCGCGAGCGCCTGCGTTTCAAGGCCCATGTCCGGCCATTCGTCGCGCAGATGTTTCACGAACAACGGCACGAGGGTTTTGTCTCTTGCCGGGGCAACGCCCTTGAAGGAATGAAGGTAAAGCCAACGGATGTCGAATCCGTCGATTCGGAAGGGCAGATGTTCCTTTTCGAGGCGATACTTCACGTTCTCCGCCACCTCCGCGTCAAGAGCCGCTGCGGCGGATGCGAAGAAATCGGGATAGCCGATTCCTGCAAGGTGGTTGATCCTCGCGAATCCCGTGAGGATGTAGAGCGTAATGCAGTCGGATGAGATTCCGCCCGGGAACCACGGCCAACGCCCGTCGCCGTTACGCTCCCGCCGCAGTTTCTCAATGCATCTGGCCTGTTCGTTCTTGAGCCTGTCATCCCCGAACATGTCGCCGAGTCGCGCGCGAGCCGCATTTTCGTGTTCTGCCTCGCGAACCCAGGGAGTGGCTTCAAGCGCGATGGCCTTGAGGTGCGGATCTGTCTCGAGCGGACTCTTCAACGCCTCTGCGCCTGCCGCCTTCCACGCATCGAAAGTTTCGCGGACGCGAGGATCGGAGTTGGCGATGAATGCTCCAAGCGCGTTCGCGTAGTAGCGGCTGAACGTCTGCTCGCAGCATTCGTGCGGGAATTCCATGAGGTATGGGAGCGACAGCACTGCGTACCATGCCGGACGCGACACGGCGCGCACGGTGAGGTCATGGTGGCGTATGGTGTCTGAGCCTTTGCTCGCCATGAGGTTTTCAAGCTTGAACGACTTCGTCTCTCTGCCTCTTGCGTTGAGCTGCACCGCTTCGCGCACAAGTATGCTACGCGAGAGGACGGGGAGGATTCCCTCTTCGCCGTCGGAGAACGCCTCGCCCTTGGCCTTTGCGATGTACTTCAAGTAGCCGCATCCGTCCGGGATCGCGACGCGGAACTCGAATGCCCTGGATTCGTGCGGTGCGAGGCTGAAAGGCTGCGCCATTTTGCGCTCTTCGATCTCAAGCGACACTTCGCCGCTCTGGGGCGTTTCCTCGGTGTTCGTGACTTTCACCGCGAAGAGGAAATCGTCGCCTTCGCGGGCGAAGCGCGGGGCGTTCGGCTCGCACATCAGCGGCTTTGTTGTCACGATCTCTTCCTTGCGGAATATCCCGCCGTCGAGAACGTTGTCGTGCGCCACCATCAGGAGCTTCCATCCTGTGAGCGCATCGGGAACGGTGAAGGAGAGCGAGACGTTCCCGGCCGCATCCGTCTCGAGGTCAGGGAAGAAGAACGCCGTCTCCTGGAGGTTCCTGCGCGGGACGTCGCCGGCGGAAGAATCTCCGTCGCCTGCAACGTCAGATCCAGCTGGCGGCATGCCTGCGGGCGCCTTTGCTAACATGAGCACATTGCCGACCACGGCATTCCTGCCAGCTCCTTCAATGACCGGTTCCTCTCTTTCGTACGCCACCATTTCTTCTGCCAGGAGCCCTCCAGTCCCTGCGGACTGCAGTATCGACCCACATTTCATACCATAGGATCTTTGCCGTCCGAGGCTGCGCCATTCCGGCCACATGATCTGCGCCGGAACGAAGCGAAGAGGGAACGCACCTCCGAGACACGCAAGGCCCGATTTCTCGTTCTGGAGCTGAGGAGTCGAGAGATAGTGCTCCCATGGCGTGAAGTGGGATGAGAAATTGAGCGACACGTCGTGCCACTTGTATGCATCGAGGGATTTGTCGTACATGAACGCCAGGACTTCCGCAGGGCCTGACACTTTGAACTTCCATGTCTCTTCCCTGCCGGGATTCAGCTTGGAGGTCAGATGTTCGGCGGTGACGTCGAGGTACTTGTTGTCCCACGGCACGTTGATCACGTGGTAGTCGTAGTAGATGCGGTTCTCGCGCACGAACATCTTCTCGACGCGCATCTCGCCGCGATGTTCGTCCTTCAGCGGAAGTTCGTAGAACCAGAAAGGCTCGTCGCCGTTCACAGGCTTGTCCAAAATCGTCTTGCCGTTGCTCTTCACCACGATTCGGCAATATCCGCTTTCATAGCCGGTGCCCCAGTAGGCGCGCAGCGTCTCGCCTGCCTTGACGCATGTCTTTTCCACGCAGAAGAAGTCGGGGGCCGTGATCCCAAGCGGTTTCGCGGTGTCGAACACGCAGACACTCGTCATGTCCTTGACCATCTTGCCGTTGGGATCCTTCGCCTCGAACACGAGACGATATGCGCCGACGTCAAGTTTCAGCCCAGTCGTCCATGTCTTCGAATCCTCGCCGTTTGCTTCTACGGAAAGGACCTCTTCTCCGGCCTCCCATTTCTTCCAGTTCCACGGCCCGTTTCTCCGGTTGTCCCACGAATGGCGTTCGCGGAGCGGCTTGCGGACAGGGCGGTCCGGCTGCTTGAGGCGGAATGCCTTGAGCGTTCCCTTGACCGGAACTTTCGTTCCCGCAAGCGACGCGAGAGAGACCTTGGCGCATACTGGCGCTCCGGCAGGATGCCAATTGCCGTCAACCCAGACATTTGCGCGCCAGACTACGGTGCCGATCTCGAACGAATCCTGGGCGGATCGCGCCTCGCCTGTTCCGTCCGTGACTGTGGCCGTGACGGAGAAAGTGAAGGACGGGTCGCCGGAGAGGTCGGCAGTGGGCGATGCCACGGGCGTGAACGTGATCTTGAAAGTGCCGTTTTCGTCCGTCTTCGCCTCGCCCTTGTCGACGAAGCTGTCGCCGTCGTCGCCGCTATCGAATCCAAGCCATCTCCACCAGTCGGGATAATGTGTGGTGCGTTCTACATGCCATTCCACCTTCGCGTTCTGGACTGGTAGGCCAGAGTACGTCGTCGCCTTGCCCGTGATCGTCATTTGTTCGCCGAGCGTAGCTTTGTCCGGCGCCTTTTCAAGTTCTGCGGCGAATTTGGGGCGCTTGTATTCCTCAACGTTTACGCTCTTTCGTCCCTTGCCGATTTGGGCGTTCTCTACGACTATGCGCGCGGTGATCGTGTATGTGCCCGTGATCAGGCCGGCTGGCACGGAGAATGTCTGGACGAAGGATCCCCACTTGTTCGTCTCAAGTTTTTTCGAGGAGATTTCCTTCCCGTTCGGATCGGACAGGGTCACTACTACCGTCTTCTCCACATGCGTGTGGAAGTCTCGTGTGTGTGGATCGGCGTGGTAGGCGATTCCCTTTACGTTGATCGTCTGCCCGGGACGGTACAGTGAACGGTCTGTGAAGATGTCCACAAAGTCACGCTCTTGTTTCTCGTCGTAAACGCTCCCGGCGCGGACGGTTTCAAGCGAAAGCACCTCATCGCCGTCTTTCACCACGCGCACATTGCGGGAGAGAGAGTTGTAGTCGTTTTTGTCCGGGACATCCGCGACGAAACGCCCGTTGGCGTCTGTCGTGTACGTTTCGCGTAGAGTCTTGAACCGTCCTCCCGCTTTTGGGGGACCCCACAATTCCACGCGCGCGCCTGCGGACGGAAGCCCTGACTCTGCGCTATAGACAGTTCCGCGGAACTCTCCGTTGCCGGCTTCAAGGACGAGAGCGAGCGAGGTCACGGTGACGAATTGGCAATAGAGCGGTTCCTTGTCGGCGCCGAACTTGTCGTTGCCTGCTGCATAGAGGACGTAATGGCCCGGTTTCAGGTCGGCAGGGGCGGAGAGCGAAAACGCTTGTGTCGCATAGTCGCGTTTCAGATCAAGTTTTTGCTTCCATTCCTTGGCCGGAGTGCGTTTCAAGTAGTCTCCTCTCAGGGCGGATCGGCTGGATGAACTGTATTCGGCGGAGCCCATTGACGTGTCGTTGACGAGGTCCTTGAACGCAACGGGGACGAGGCGGAAAAAGACTTCTTCGATATTCTTCGCAGAAACCTCGATTTGGGGCAATGGCGCGCACCAGTTGCGTTCGACCTTGACGGCAAGCTCCTTTGATTCTATCTGCGAGACGATGTTTGCGCATTGTTTCCCGCCCAGGGCGTCCGGCCATTTCGCGGCGTAGTCTGCGGCGAGGTCGTGTGCGGCTACACGTTCTCCTGCGGCGCACAGGATTTGGGCTTTGTTGGCGGCGGCGAAAGCGACGGTCTCCGTCTTTCCCTCGAAGCGGGCCATGATGTCGTTCATCGCCTCGACGAAGGCGGTGATCCGTTTCTTCTCGGGTGTTTCGCTGAAGGATTTGACGTATTCGGCGCGGTTGATCTCCGCCATTGCGAGTGCGTCAATGTTTCCGTCGGCGCGGTGGAACTGCATCAGAAGATCGTAGAGGGCGAGACCTTTTTCGAGCGTTTTGTCGGGGATGGACGATCCGTAGAATTCGATCATGTCCTTTACGGCGAAGTCGAACAGGGTGGGGCAGTAGGAGTCAGGTACGGTTCCTTTGCTGAAAAGGGCGGTCCAGTCGGACGTCTTCAGCTTTTTCAGCTCATCTGAACGGGCGAGGACTTTTTCGAACTGCGCTTCGAGCGTGGCGTTTATCTTTTCGGGCGCCCATGGCGGCATTTTGTCCTTCGCGGCGGCATCGTCGAGCTTCGTGGGGGCGGAGCCGCCCCAGCGCCGGCGCCGCGAGTTTTCGAGATACGTGTGCGCGAGATGGAGTTGCAGGACGGCCTGCAGCGGCGCGGGCTGGGCATCGACGGAGGCGGCGAAAGCCGGGAGCCAGTCGGCTGGCTGTTCGTCGGTGAATTCGCCCATGGCCCGCTCGCGGGCTAGGAACGCCTGTGCTGCGTCCGGCCAGCGTTGCGCTGCGGCGGCTTCGCGCGCTATTTCCTCCAGCTTGTTTGTCACGGTGCGTGGCAGTCGCTTGCGCTGCGCCTCGTTTATGTCGTTCCATGCTTTTTCGAAGTCATATTCTGTCATTGCTGCTCCATTCAGTGTCGCGGAGATGGCGACGGCTGCCAACGCCAGTGCGATGGACTTGCGGGACTTGGTGAATTTCATGGCGAGATTATACACGATATCGTCCCCGCCGGCAAGTATGCGCGCGGCACACTTGCGGGAGGGGATGGATTATGATAATCTATTTTCCGACCGACAAAAGTCAGATGAGGAATGTCAAATGGTGAGCGATGAGTCGCAACTGAAATCTATATGTGCCGCTAAAAGGGCAAATTGGTCCGGACAGGTGGCTTTCATCATAGCTGCGGCGGCCTCAGCAATCGGTCTCGGGAATCTGTGGCGGTTTCCGTATCTTGCGGCGCAGTACGGCGGCGGAACGTTCATTCTTGTGTATCTTTGCCTTGTGGTGACGCTCGGTTTCACTTTGATGGTCACGGAGATATCGATAGGGCGCATGACCGCGCAGTCCCAGTTGACGGCATACGCCCGTCTCCACAGGGGCTGGGGTTTTGCCGGTTTCCTCGGCACGTTGATACCGCTTCTCATAACGCCCTACTATTGCGTCATAGGCGGATGGGTGCTCAAGTATTTCGTCGCCTATGCGCAGATGGCGTTCGCCGGCGGCTCGCCCATGGGCGAGGGCGCCGTGGATTCGGGGGTGTTTTTCTCGAATTTCATCTCCGCCTCGTTTGCGCCCTTTGGCTACGGCATGATATTCGCCCTCGCTTGCGCCGGGGTGATCGTGATGGGGGTGAAGAACGGCATCGAGAAATCCAACATGGTCATGATGCCGATTCTCTTCTTCATGGCGCTGGCCATATCCATCTACGTCGTGTGCCTGCCGGGCACCGGCGATGGCCTGAAGTACTATCTTGTGCCGAACATGGACTGCCTGCGCGATTCGGCCGGCAGGTTCTCGCCTGCTCTTCTCGGCAAGACGATCCTGGGGGCAATGGGGCAGATGTTCTATTCGCTGTCCCTCGCGATGGGCATCATGATAACGTACGGTTCGTACATGAAGAAGACCGATTCGATCGAGAGATGCGTCCGCCGCATCGAGGTGTTCGATACCTTGATAGCCGTCATCGCAGGGCTGATGATCATTCCCGTCGTGTACATGTTCGCCGTCAAGACCGGGACCGATGTCAAGGAGGCCATGAATGCCGGGCCGGGTCTCATGTTCATCACTTTGCCGAAGGTCTTCGCGACTCTCGGCGCGACCGGAACTTGGGTGGGTTTCATGTTCTTCCTTCTGGTCCTCTTTGCCGCTGCCACGTCCGCGATCTCGCTTTTCGAGGCGTGCGTGGCGTCTGTCTGCGATCTTCTCAAGCTTGATCGGAAGTCCGCCACATTCTTCACGGCTGCTCTCATAATGTTCCTCGCCACTTTTTCCGCCATCGGATACGGTCCATGGGCGGACATCCGGCTTTTCGGACTTCAGTTCCTCGACTTCTTCGACTTCATCACGAATTCGGTCTTGATGCCCATCGTGGCCGCCGCCACATGCGTGTTCGTTGGATACGTGCTCACGCCCAAGGCCGTGATAGACGAATGCCAGGCCGAGGGGCAGACATTCAAGGCCAAGAGGCTTTACTACGCGATGGTCAAGTATTTCGCTCCGATTCTCGTGGTGGCGATTCTCATCTCGGAGATATGCAGAACCCTTGGCATCGGCGGATGGAAGATATAAGTCTAATTGCATGAAAGGCGAAAGATGAAGAAGATTGCATTGTCGTTCACAGCGTTGGCGTCTGTGGCGGCGACCGCGCAGAATGCGGCCACAACTGCATTGAAGACGATCGAGATACAGCCTGAGGCTGCGCAGACCGGCGCCGTCGTGGCCAAGACCGTCGAGGCTACGAGCGATTGGCTGGCGCGGTTCACCGCCCTCGTGGACAAGATAGACGGCTATGTGTGGGGCATTCCGCTCATCGCCTCGATTCTCGTCACGGGCCTTGTCCTGACGTGCGTTCTGCGGCTCAACCATCTGTTCAACCTCAAGTGCGCCTTCCGCTACATGTTCCACCAGGAGGAAGGGGACACGTCGGGCGAGGTCTCCACCTTCGGCGCGCTCTGCACGGCGCTCTCCGCAACCATAGGCACGGGCAACATCGTGGGCGTGGCAACCGCCATCGGCACGGGCGGCCCCGGCGCGCTTTTCTGGATGGAAGTGGCGGCGTTCTTCGGAATGGCCACGAAATACGCCGAAGGCTTGCTGGCCGTCAAGTATCGCGAGGTGTCTCCCGACGGCAAGGTGCTAGGCGGGCCGTTCTACTACATAGAAAAGGGCCTTGGCAGGAAGTGGCGGTGGCTTGCCGTCGCGTTCGCGTTTTTCGGCGCTACAGCCGGCATCATGGGCATCGGCACGGTCACGCAAATACACGGCATAACGTCTGCGGTCCAGCGCTTTTTCGACCCGAACTTCAATCCTGCCGACATGTCCACCGGCATCCAGCTTTTCGGCACTACGTATTCTCTGCCCGTTGTGATCGCAGGCATTGTCGTTACGGTGTGCGTTGGGCTTGTCGTCATCGGCGGGCTAAAGCGCATCGCCATGGTGTCCACGGTGATAGTTCCGTTCATGGCGGTTTTCTACGTGGTGATAATCGCATTCCTCCTCCTCGGGAATCTCTCCAAGGTCACGGCGGCGTTCGAGCTCATCGTTCGCGCCGCATTCAATCCGTCGGCGTTCACCGGAGGCATGGTGGGCACCATTTTCATCGCGATGCAGAAGGGCATCGCGCGCGGAATCTTCTCGAACGAGGCCGGCCTTGGCTCTGCGCCGATTGCCGCCGCCGCCGCGAAGACGAGCGAGCCGGCCCGACAGGGGCTTGTGTGCATGACGGGGACGTTCATCGACACGATCGTCATCTGCACCATGACCGGCCTTGCAATCGTTGTGACCGGCGCGTGGGAGCCGTCGCTTGGCCTCAAGGGCGTGGATATCACAATCGAGGCGTTCAGCCGCGGGCTCTCCTTCCTTGGACCGCAGTCCGGCGTCCTCGCCAGCTTCTTCCTGATGACGGCACTTGCGTTCTTCGCGTTCACCACGATTCTTGGCTGGGACTACTATTCGGAGAAGTGCCTGGAGTATCTCGTGGGGCGTCAAAGGATGTGGGCCGTCAAGATATACCGCTTTGCGTACGTGGCGGTGGTGTTCGTTGGCCCGTATCTGACGGTGTCCGCTGTGTGGGGGCTGGCCGACACGTTCAACGGCATGATGGCCTTCCCTAACCTCGTTGCGCTGGTGCTGCTGTCGCCAGTCGTGGCGCGCACCACGCGCGACTTCCTGAAGCGCCGAGCCGAGGGCAATGCCAAGGTCTGACACGTCGCGCCGTTTTGCGAGCCGATATGAGCGGATACATTGGACGACTTGCGCCTAGCCCGACCGGTGCCTTGCACCTTGGGAACGTGCGTACCTTCATGGTGGCGTGGCTTAGGGCCAGGGCGGCGAACGGAAAGCTCGTCTTCCGCATGGAGGATCTTGATCATCCGCGAGACAAGCCCGGCGCTGCCGCCCAGACCGTCGAGGAATTGCGCTGGCTTGGATTCGACTGGGACGAGCAATACGTGCAGTCAGAACGCAGGGCGGTGTATCGGGCCGCTCTCGACGCGCTGAAGAATGCCGGCCTGGTCTATCCGTGTGTTTGCAGCCGCAAGGACGTGGAGGCCGCGCAGTCCGCTCCGCATGAGGGTGAGCAGCTTTTCTACCCAGGCACGTGCAGGGGGCGTTTCGAGGATTGGGAAGAAGCGGCGAAGGTTAGGCCGCCATGCTGGCGGTTTCGCGTGGACGATGGCACGCGTGTAGGGTTCACGGATGTTTTTGCCGGCCATTACGAGCAGGACGTCTCGCGTGTCCTTGGCGATTTTCCCCTCGCGCGCGACGAGGACGGCGCCGGATACACTTTGGCGGCGGTCGTCGATGATGCAGCGATGGGCATCACCGAGGTGGTGCGCGGCGACGATCTTCTTCCCGCCACGCCTGCGCAGATTCTCCTGCAGCGGGCTCTTGGACTGCCGACGCCCGGCTATTGCCATGTGCCGCTGGCGGTGGGGCCGGACGGGCGTCGGCTCGCGAAGCGCCATGGCGATACGCGCGTGTCCGCTTTCCGCGCCGCAGGATGGTCGCCTGAGCGCATTGTCGGCTGCATCGCCGCCTCGTGCGGCATGGGCAACGGCGCACCTTGCAGCTTGCGTGACCTTCTGCCCGTCTTTTCGCTTGACGTCATCCCGCATTCGCCTTGGGTCGTGCCGCAAGGGAACTGGCCGGACTGACGTTCAGGGCTCTTGTTTGAGCCAGTCTTCGAGTTTCGGTTCGCCCCTGCGCCACTGGAACAGCCTGGCTTCGGGCGAGCAATACGCGCAGGCGGGCATAGGACGCATCAGATAGTCGAGAATGGCCGGACCGTCGGCGGTTTCAAGCGAGAGACCTTCTTCCGGCGGGAATGGATGCGGCGAGACGTCGTTCCAAAAACGGGCGTAGCATCCCATGGCGCATTTGTATATCCGTCCCTTGCGCAGGATCGGGCAGAAGAACGCTTCGCCTCTGCAATGGCGAAACGACTTCACTGCGTCAACGCTGCCGTCCGGAACGTAGCGTGCCATGAACGTTTCGCTTGGCGTGGCGTATAACGGCACATTCTTCCGGCGGCACAATTCATGCAGCTTCGGCAGAAGCGGCTTGACGGGAGGGTACACGGAAAGAGATATCGTGGCATTGGTCCTGCGGCAGACTTCCCAGAAGTCCCCGTCTTGCTTTTCGAGGAGCAGGCCGTTTGTCACCAGTTCTATGCAGGAGTCCCGGAATGCATCTCGCACAATGCCGAGAAAGCGTGCGCACTCTGGATGCAGAAGCGGTTCGCCGCCCATGACACGCACATGGCGGATGTTTCCGAACAGCGCTTTCAGGCGGGAAAAGTCTTTCTCCACATCGGCGGCATCCGCAAACCACCGGGGAGCATATGGAGCGAAATGGAGACATCCCCCGCAGTTCATGTTGCAATGGTCGGCAATGTGGAATTCCAGATAGTGGAGAGTGGGGTGTTTGGACGGCCAAGTCCTGTTGCGCAGCCAACGTCCTAGTCCAGGCGGCATGCGTGCCGAAATACGATTGATTGCATTTGCGGCCAAGATGCTTAGGCGTCCCATGTCATGATTCCTTTCATGCGCCTGATGGCATATCTTGTGATGGCGTAAGCCAATAGAAACGCGTTCCCCACCGGACGCGGCATCAGAAATGAGCATTTTAGATACTGCCATGCGCTGAGAAGCGGAGCTTTCCCCATTTGCTTGAAGCCGGCAAGCCGTTCTTTGATGGTTTCGCCGCAAAACAACATGGTTTCAGACCGTGCCTTCTGTTCGGCAGCATCAAGTTGCTCTTGCCATGATGCGAATTCTGCGTCGGGAAGCCTGGCGCGAACCTTGTCGAGATCATGCCTGGCCTGATGAATGGTGTCGATCATGTAGCGTCTGCTGCGGCACATGGGTTCCCTTACGCCCAAGAGGGAATTCGAAACGCCCGTTCCTACGCGATAGGACACAAGGCGGTCTGGAATCACAAGCTCCGGCCCCAGCATTCGCGCGCGGAGGGCGAATAATTCGTCGTCCACCATGCGGAGATTCTCTGCATCTCCGAAGAATTCGTGGATGCGGCGGGAAAACGCCATCACTGCACCGGCGGGAGCGGCTGCGGACACGCGGCGCATGGATCCCATGCGTTGGCCGCGCGGGCCGATCATGCTGCCGCCATGGGAGATCGCCGTGGCGCGTTTCCCGTCCGCCGTCCAAGCTGCCGCGATGCGTTCGCAGCGGTCTGGACGCGAAATGTCGTCGCCGTCCGCCTTCACAAGAAGTTCGCCGTGCGAGAGGCGGCAGATGGCGAGCCAGTTGCCGAGATTTCCGAGATTTGAGTCATTTCGGTTCAGGACGACTTCGGCGGCGTCGGCACGTTTCCGGTAGGCTGCGACGGCCGAGTTTATGATGTTCCAGGAAGAATCGGACGAACAGTCGTCTGATATGACTATCTCCAAGGGACGGTATGTCTGTGCGAAGGCTCCATCAAGAGCCTCTTGTATGTATCGCTCTTGATTGAATGATTTTACGCAGAAAGATATCAATGGCCTTTCAGACACGCGGTAAATTATATCAAAATCGGCCGCCTCCGGCAGACAGAAACTATCCAGAAGGGTTTTCCGCTTGCGCAAACGGCGCAGAAAATGTAAAATACTATTCAAATTTTCTGCCGGGATTGTCCGGTCAACAACAAGGAGCAAATAGAACATGGCCAAGACGCCGAAATTCGCCAACGCGAAGGTCTTCGCGTGGGTTGACAAGTGGAACAAGATCTGCACGCCCGATAAGATCGTGGTCGTGAAGGGTACGAAGAAGGAGCATACAGCGATATGCGAGATGATGGTCAAGAACGGCCAGTTCATCAAGCTCAGCACGAAGAAACGCCCGGGCTGCTATCTCGCCCGCTCGCATGAGAGCGACGTTGCGCGCGTCGAGGGCCGCACGTTCATCTGCTCCAAGAGGGAGATCGACGCAGGACCCACGAACCACTGGATGGATCCCGTCGAGATGAAGAAGAAGATGGAGAAGGCGTACAAGGGCTCGATGAAGGGCCGCACGATGTACGTCATCCCGTTCGCGATGGGCCCGATCGGCAACCCGATCACCCAGTACGGCATCGAGATCACCGATTCGCCCTACGTCGTGGTGAACATGAACATCATGACGCGCACGGGAGATGCCGTTATCAAGCACCTCGGCAAGGACGGCGACTTCATCCCCTGCATCCACTCCGTGGGCGCGCCCCTCAAGAAGGGCCAGAAGGATGTCGCGTGGCCTTGCGCGAAGAACATCGACGACAAGTACATCACCCAGTTCCCCGAAGACCGCGAGATTTGGTCCTTTGGTTCCGGCTACGGCGGCAACGCCCTCCTGGGCAAGAAGTGCTTCGCGCTGCGCATCGCCTCCAAGCTCGCCAAGGACGAGGGTTGGATGGCTGAGCACATGCTCATCCTCACGCTCACGAGTCCCGAAAAGAAGCAGTATCACGTCACGGCGGCATTCCCGTCCGCCTGCGGCAAGACGAACCTCGCCATGATGCTTCCCAAGCTCCCCGGCTGGAAGCTCCAGACAATCGGCGACGACATTGCGTGGCTCAAGCCGGGCGCCGACGGCCGTCTCTATGCCATCAACCCCGAGAACGGTTTCTTCGGCGTCGCCCCCGGCACCTCCAACGACTCCAACCCCAACGCTCTCAAGAGCTGCAAGAAGGACACGATCTTCACAAACGTCGTCCTTACGCCCGACGGCGACATCTGGTGGGAAGACATGGGCATCAAGGCTCCCAAGGAGGGTGTCGACTGGAAGGGCAATCCATGCTACGTCTGCGCCGACGATCCATACCGCATGGGCCCGAAGCCGGGCATGACCAAGGCCGAGATCAAGGCCATGGGCTATGTCGCCGCGCACAAGAACAGCCGCTTCACCGCTCCGGCGATCAACTGCCCGGTGCTGGACAAGGACGGCTTCAACGGCATCTACCAGAAGAAGCCGACAGGCGTGCCGATCGACGCGATTCTCTTCGGCGGCCGCCGCCCGTCCACGATTCCGCTGGTGAACGAGGCCAAGAGCTGGACCCACGGCGTGTTCATGGGTTCCGCAGCCGGCTCCGAAGTGACCGCGGCCGTGATCTCCGACCAGATTGGCCAGGTTCGCCGCGATCCGATGGCGATGCTCCCGTTCTTCGGCTACAACGTGGCCGACTACTTCCAGCATTGGCTGGAGATGGAGCGCACGTCCGCCGACGCTACGAAGCTTCCGAAGATCTACTTCGTCAACTGGTTCCGCAAGACGGCCGACGGCCAGTTCATGTGGCCCGGTTTCGGCGACAACAGCCGTGTCCTCAAGTGGATATGCCAGCGCATCGAGGGTCAGGTCAAGGCCAACGAGACGGCGATCGGCAATCTGCCTTTCGAGAAGGACATCGACGTCTCGAACAACGACGATCCGAATCCCAACTTCCGCGTCAACAAGGCGTTCCTCAAGGATCTGCTCACCGTGGACGTCGATGGCTGGAAGAAGGAAATCGCCACTGTCGGTGCTTCGTACGACGAGTACGACGCCAAGGCGTCGAAGGACACGACAGTCCGCTCCGCTACGGCTCGTCGCGTGCCGAAGGCTCTTCGCCAGGTGCTTGCCGACGTTTCCGCCGCGCTTGCCAAGTGACGAAACGCGCACATATGCGTTTCTCGATAAAGGCCGTCCCGTCCGGGGCGGCCTTGAATTTTCGCGTCAGCACTGCACGCGCGGGCGGATTATGGTATAATGGACGCCGACGGCATGAGATATGCTGGTGTTTGCTGTCGGCCAGCACGAAGTGTGTCCATGCTATGGCAGATAAACAATGAAGAAAGGAACAATTGAAATGTGGAAAGCCTCGGCCGTTTTCGCGGCATTGTCGCTTGCGGTATACGCAGGTTCATTTGAGACGCAGGGGCGCGTGAGCTTCCTGTACGACGGCCGGGAGGTCGTCTGCCAGAACCCATGCTCCGTTAAGGAGCTTCCCGGCGGAAAGGGCTGGACGTCCAAGGTGTTCGAGTACGCGACGGCCGACAAGAAGCTTGGCGTTCGCGTGACGTGGAAGTTCTACGACGATTTCGGCGCCGCCGAATACGTGCCGGAGCTGTATGCGCTGACGGGCGAGAAGACGGGGCTTGTGACTGATTTCGCCAGCTTCACCTTCGTCTACGACGACGGCAAGCCGAAGAGGAAGGGCCTCGCGACGCGCGTCCGCACGCTAAGGGGCGACAAGTGCAACGCGGAGCTGTTCACGCCGGAAGTCCGCTGGTGCTGCGATCGCAACTGGCTCAAGTTCGGCGCGTACGGGCGCTCGTCGGACAGCGGACGCGAGTTGCCGTCTATCGACCATCCGTCGAACGAAGAGCTGTATTTCGCGAAGCGGTATCCGTGGTTCAACAACATGCCGGCCCAGCTCGGCAGCATGCCGTACATCTGCTTCGACTTCCCGGATGGCGAAGGACTTGACATCGCCGTGGGATGGAGCGGATCCTGGCGTTGCGAATGCCTGAAGTGGGAGTCGAACATGTACGTCAAGGCGGGGCTCGCGAAGACGCGCTTCCGCGTTCTGCCTGGCGAGACGCTGCGCGCGCCGTCGATCACCGTCTTCCGCCGGGCTAAGGGAACCACGCCGCGCGAAATGCGCACGATCAAGCACCGCTTCATGCTCGCGATGAAGAGCCCGCGCGACTCGAAGGGCGCGCTGTTCGGGCCGGTGCTGCCCGTCACGTTCGATGGCGGGATGAGGACGGACGAGATGATGATGGACCTTATCAGGTGGACGCGTGCAAACAATCTTCCATTCGACTCGTTCTGGGTGGACGCCAACTGGAACGGCAACAATCCCAAAATAAACCCCAATTCCTGGAAGGACTGGAACTTCTCCCTCGGCAACTGGAATGCGAACCGCATCGTCCATCCCGACGGCAACCTCGCCAAGGTGGCGGACTTCGCCCACGCGAACGGCGCGAAGTTCATCCTCTGGGGCGAGCCGGAACGCATCTGCACGAACACTGCGTTCGCCGCCCTGCCGCCTGAATGCCTCCTGAAATGGGACGATCCGCGCAACAGGAAAGGATACCTTACGCTCAACCTCGGCAGCGAGGGCGGCTGCGCAGCCGCGATCGACTTGATTGAGTCGTTCGTCCGCGATTCGCATGTCGACGTCTACCGCCAGGACTGCAACATCTATACGTTCAACCGCTTCTGGGACGCAGGCGACGAGGCCGCTGGCCCCGACCGCGTCGGCGTCACGGAGATGAAGTACATCGCCGGCCTCTACCGCTTCTGGGACACGATCCGCGGGCGGTACCCCGACCTTCTCATCGACAACTGCGCGTCCGGCGGGCGCCGCATCGACATCGAACTCGCATCCCGCAGCCACAACTACTGCCGCAGCGACTTCTTCATCAAGAACCGCGGCGACGACCAGATCCTTGCCGCGCAGAACACGACGCTCAACACTCTCGACATCCAGCCTTTCCAGGCGAGCGAATCGAACCCCGCGAACGTCGGCGACGAATACGCGTTCTTCTCGGCCATGGGATCCAGCATCGTGTTCTCGCCAGCCATGAGGGGCTTCCGCTACGACAAGAACGGCGGCATATCCGAAGAGAACTTGGCGTGGCTCAGGAAGATGTTCGCCGTGGCGGACAAAATGCGCCCGTACTTCTTCGGCGATTTCTACCCGCTAGTGGAGCCCACCGGCCTCGACCGCGACATCTGGTGCGCCTACCAGATGCACCGTCCGGACAAGGACGACGGCTTCGTGCTCGCCTTCCGTCGCTCGGAGTGCCCGACTGACACGTTCGTGCCGTCGCTTGGCGGACTCAAGGACGACGCCGAATACGCGCTCACTTCCTGGGACGGCAAGGACCTTGGGGCGTTCACCGGCGCCGACCTTCGCACACGTCCGATCAAGGTCGCCGAGAAGCGTGGCTTCGCGATGTTCTTCTACGCGAAGCGGAAATAAGGAGGCATGAGTATGAAGAGTGTTGCACACATCATTTCAGGTGCGGTTGCGGCGGCGTTTTGCGCAGGAGCCTTTGCGGTGGAGCGCACGATAACCACCGTCGCGACGTCCTTGGACGGGCGCAAGTCGCAGCGCGCCTACACGGTCAGGCAGGAGGGGCGCGTCGCCACGTTCAGGATCCCTGCCGCGGACGTCGGCGAGGGCGTGAAGACGTTTGACGTGATTCCGGATTTCGCCACTGCGCGGAATGGCGATGCCGGATACTTCCTTCTTCCGAGCGGCATACTTGGCAGCTTCCGCGTGGAGAACGGGAAGTGCGGCACGAGCGAGGGCAACAACTACATGCCGTTCTACGGGATGAAGACGCCGCACGACACTTTTTGCATGATCGCCAAAGGCATGAGCTGGCGGTACATGACGCGCGTGGAGGTGCAGAAGGGTGTCTATCAGACGAGCCAGAGGTACAACCTCGGCGGCGATGTGCCCTACGAGGATTTCGTGCTGGAGTTCACGTTCCTGCCGCAGGACGCAGAGTATCCGCAGATGGCGCGCGTCTACCGCGACTGGCAGCTTGGGCGCGGCGCCGTGCAGCCGATCCGCGAGAGAATGAAGAAATGGCCGGAGGTGGGCGCGGCGGCCACCAACATGGAGATACGCATCCGCCAGGCGTGGAAGCCGGTGCCCAGCAAGGTGCCGTACCAGACGAAGTACAACGAGCCGCCCGTCCACGCCGCCGTCACGTTCGACCGCTGCTGCGACATCGTGCGCGAGATGAAGCGGCAGGGCGTGAATCACGCCGAGATATGCCTGGTGGGCTGGAACAAGGGCGGGCACGACGGCGCGTATCCACAGCTCTTCCCTGTGGAGCCGGCGCTGGGTGGGGAGGAGAAACTCAGGAAATTCATCGCGCTCTCCAACTCCGAGGGCTTCCAGACGGTGTGCCACACGTGCTTCTACAGCGCCTACATGATAGCCGATGACTTCGACGAGGAGTACCTGCTCAAGGAACGGGACGGGTCGCTCCAGCGCAGCCACATGGACTGGGGAGGTGGACGTCCGTTCCGCACGTGCCCGCAGCGCGCCTACGAGCGCTACGCGCGCAAGAACATGCAGATCATGAAGGACTTTGGCTTCCACGGCCTGCACTACCACGACGTCTACTCGATCCTGCCGCCGCGCATCTGCTACGACCCCCGCCATCCGTGTTCGCCAGCCGACTCGCTCAAGTGGTACGTGAAGCAGATGGAGGTGACGCGCGAGATGGTGGGCGGCACGCAGAGCGAAGGCCCGTTCGACGGGTATGCCGGCAACCTCGACTTCTGCATGTACGGGTACTTCTACCAGCTGGACAAGGGCTATCTGGCCAAGATACCGATGGCAGACCGCCACGTGCCGCTCTTCCAGCTAGTCTACCACGGCATCATCCTCTCGAATCCCTTCACCGGCACGCTCAACTATCCGCGCAAGGCTCCACATGTGCGCCTCAAGTTCATCGAGTTCGGGGGACGCCCGCTCTTCGTGTGGTACGCGAACTTCCTCACCGGCAAGGGTAACTGGATGGGCAGGGACAATGAGGACCTCACCTGTGCCACGGACGATGCGCTGCGCGACGGCGTGGCGGCGATCAAGCGCGGCTATGACGAGTTCGAGAAGCTTTCGGACCTGCAGTTCGAGTTCATGGACGACCACAAGATGCTGACGGGCGAGGTGTCGCTCACGACGTATTCCGACGGGACGCGCATCGTCGTGAACCACGGCGACAAATCTTACGTGTTCGAAGGCGTCGAAGTCCCTGCGATGGACTGGATGCGATGTCGCCGCCGGTGAATCAGCCCAAGCCGCAAGCGTTTTTTGCACTGTTCTCAGTTTGCTCTTGCGGTTTCGGAAAGTAAATGGTAAAGTATCTCCGTCGAAACTTGAGAAGAGGAGTATCCATGAAAATATCCAGACTCGTCAAAAAGCTTGTAGTTGCGCAAATCCTCATGGGGGCGTGGGCGATTCTTCCAGTTGAGGCGTTGACGACTAACGTCTCCACGGTTGCCGAGCTGATGGCCGTGGTGAACGCCAACTCCACCGACATTCCGAGCGGTTCTACAATCGTCCTGGCGGCGGGCACGTATGATCTCTCGGAGGTGGAGCCGACGGCCGCACCAGACTCGTATGGACCGTCCAGCATTTTGATCAGAGACAAGAAGCTGATTCTGAAAGGCGCAGACGCGACCTCGTGGCGCGACAGTCCGGACAGGACCACCGGCGTGATCCTGAAGGGCACCAACACCGCCCGCATCATTTACGCCTATGCCGGCAGCGGACGGAGTTCCCAGTTCTTCAACATCACGTTCGACGGCGGCGTGGCCGCAAGCGGAAAGAACGGAGGCGGTCTTTTCTTCAACGGCACGGAAGGTGGCGGGTTTGCAAGCAATTGCGTTTTCCGCAACTGCCGCGCCGCGCAGGGTGGCGGCACGCACCACGTGACGGCGTACGACTGCCTCTACGAAGAATGCGAGGCGGTGAAGGTCGATGAAGATAGCAACAGCGGGCGCGGCGGCGGCGCGATTGGAACCTCCGTGAACGGCAACTACAAGTACACCAACGACTTCATCCGCTGCGAGTTCTGGAGGAACAAGGCTGCAAGGAATGGCGGCGCCATCTGCCACGCCCTCATGGGGTTCGTGGGCAACTGCCTGTTCATGACGAATTCCGCAGGCACCGGCGGTGCGATATATACGGTGGACGACACCTACACCAGCGGCGGGGTGCAGAACCAGGGGTTGGGCGCGACCTCCCTCGCCTACGACTGCACCTTCATCGGTAATGTCTCGACGAACACGGAAGGCGGGGCGTGCCGGCACGTGAAGGCCGCTCGGTGTGCCTTTACTGGCAACAGCGCGCAGAAGCACCGCGGCGGAGCGATCCACCTTGGCAGCGCCGTGGACTGCGCCTTCACCAATAACACGTGCGGCTCGACGTCGCGCGGCGGCGCGGTCTCTCGCGTTGATTGCACCGGGTGTACGTTCTCCGGCGCGGGGAACATCAGCTGCGGTGCCTTTGACCGTTGCGTCTTCGACCATGTCCAGGCCACCTATCTGCTTGACTGCCTGCGCAACGTCGGTGCGCCGCTCTACATGACGAACTGCCTCGTGTCGAACTGTTCCGTGGGCAGGCTTGTGCTGAACGAAGGGCAGTACAGCGAGTTCGTCAACTGCACGTTCGCGGACAACACGATAGGCGTGGGGGTGACCGCCGGCCTGTCCTACACCATCTACAACAGTCCCGGGGCCCACGGCACCAGTCAAATCTACTATCCGTCCACGAACGTGCTCGTGAACTGCATCTTTTCGGGCAACAAGTACGCAGGGAACGACATGGATCTGCGGCTGTACAAGCCTGAGACGGAGACGGATTACGGGTACTGTGCGATCAAGATGGCGAACTGCCTCTACACGACGGGGCTGGTCGGTGGGGCGAACATAGACGAAGGCGCGGAGACGCTCGTGCAGGGCAATCCGAGGTTCGTGGCCGGAGATTCGAAGTATCCAGGTCTGCCCTACTATTCGATTCTGTACGGGTCCCAGGCGCGGAACGCGGGCGTCAATGCCGCCTGGATGTCATCCGCGATCGATCTGGCCGGGAACCAGCGCCTTTTCGACGATGTCGTCGATATCGGATGTTACGAATGCTTGCTCCACCAGGCCGGGACTATCGTTGTCGTCAAGTAGTGAGAGGAATATCCATGTCGAGAAGAGTTGCAGGCCTGTCCATGATCGTCTCGTGCGCAACTGGCCTTGCGTTGGTGGCGTATGCACATGCGGCGGAGGTTGAACTCAGATGGACGCTGGCGGCGGGCGGCACTGAAACGGAAACGCGCCGGCTCGTCGAGAGGGATGGCGCATGTTCGCTTCGCCTGACGAGGGACGAGATCAAGGCCAAGGGCGCGAAGCGGCTTGAGCTGACGCCCGACTTCGCCCGCGCGAAGAAGGGCGAGGACGGTTTCTGGGTGCTTCCGAAGGGTCAGTACGGCACGTTCAGATGCGATGACGGCAGCTGCGGAAGCGGTACGCCATCCATGTCCATGTTCGGAATGAAGACCCCCAGGTGCGCCTTTGTCGCCATCGTGAAAGGTCTCAAGTACTACTTCGGCGCGAACGTCGTAGCGAAGAAGGGCGAATACGCGATGAACTGCGTGCTGGGCGACGAGTTGTGCCGCGATCCGTATGAGGACTTCGAGATCGAATACCGCATGCTCGGCGAAAAGGATGCCACGCTTGGCGGAATGGCGCGGGCCTATAGGAACTACCAGCTGGGAAGAGGCGCGGTGAAGCCGCTTAAGGAGCGCATCAAGGGCAACGATACGCTCAAGTATGGCGTTGAGTCGCTCGAGATACGCATACGCCAGGCGTGGAAGCCTGTGCCCAGTCCTGTGCCGGACCAGGTGCCGGAAAACGAGCCGGCCATAAAGAGGGTCGCCGTCACATTCGATCGCGTGGGCGACATCGCGCGCGAGCTGAAGCGACAGGGCGTAGGCAAGGCGGAGCTTTGCCTCGTCGGGTGGAACATCGGCGGACACGATGGACGCTGGCCGCAGTCGTTTCCCGTGGAGGAGGCTCTTGGCGGAGAGGCGAAACTGAGGAAGTGCATCAAGGATACGCTAGACGCCGGTTACCTCATCGTCCCGCACGGCAACTACCGCGACGCATACAGGATTGCGGACAATTGGGACATCGAGTACCTGATCAAGGACGCCAACGGCGACCCCGTGCAGGCGCATCCGGTATTCTGGGGCGGCGGACGACAGTTCCAGGTATGTCCGCGCCGCGCCTACGAGTTCTGGGCATCACGCGAGATGCCGCGCATGGCGGCGCTAGGTTTCAAGGGCATAGCCTACTTCGACTGCATCACGCTTCTCCCGGCGCCAATCTGCACGGATCCCCGCCATCCGCTGAACCGCGCGGAGTCCGCGAAGTTCTGGGAAAAGAGCGCGGAGATGTCGTGCAAGTGCTTCGGCGGCTTTTCGTCAGAAGGCCCCGTGGACCATACGGCCGGGTTCCTCGATTCCGTTCTCAACGCATCTGGCGGGCTCAACCCCGCGACGAAGAACGGCGGGCTCGTTGATCGCGTGGTGCCGATGTGGCAGCTCGTCTACAACGGCATAATCACCGGCAATCCGTTCGCGACAACGATAAACTTCACCACGCAGTCGCCGCTACATCGCCTAAAGGTGCTTGAATTCGGCGGCCGGCCATGGTTCTACTTCTATTCCAAGTTCGTGGACGATGGGACGGACTGGATGGGCGAACACGATCTTGGCTGTGCTACGGACGAGGAGCTTGCGAGGTCCGTCGCGAAGATCAAGGCCGGATGGGACATCTATTCCAAGGTCAACCGTCTCCAGTTCGAGTACATGCGCGAGCACGAGCAGCTTGCCGAGGACGTGTTCCTCACTACCTGGGAGGACGGCACGCGCATCGTGACAAACTACGGCACCGCGCCGTACGTGTTCGAAGGCCGCACCGTCGCTCCGGAGGACTGGCTGATTTATTAGTGTCCTGTGTGACGCGCCGGCGACGGTTTCATGTGTCATGAATTATCCTCTGTGAATTATCCTCTTGTAGAACGGCGGGAAATTCGCTATCATATAAGTATTCACAAGGAGATATAAGGTAAAAATGGAAATTACCGAAGAAATGAGGCGCCACTCGGCCGCGCATCTTGTTGCGCGCGCCGTGTGCAATCTGTTCCCTGGGACCTTGACGGATATCGGTCCTGCGACAGATGAGGGATTCTACTACGATTTTGACCTGGAACACCGGCTTGCGCCGGAGGATTTCCCGGCCATCGAAAAAGAGGTCGCGCGGCTCATCGCCCTCGACGAGCCTTTTGTCCGCGCAGTCGTAGCGCGCGAAGAGTGCGCGAAGCGCCTCGAAGGCCAGAAGTACAAGCTCGAGCGTCTTGCGGACATTCCTGAAGGCGAGCCCATCTCAACCTACACCGTGGGCGACTACTTCGAGATGTGCGCCGGTCCACACGTTGAGCACAGCGCGCAGATCGGCGCAGTGAAGCTCATGAAGGTGGCGG
>Ga0310786_10002798_pt1 | contig 26128 bp, 19 predicted proteins | sample AusTroGonzalo_MG_FD_203881 | JGI IMG/M metagenome (GOLD analysis project Ga0310786, IMG submission 203881) | Bovine rumen microbial communities from tropical cattle in Woodstock, Queensland, Australia - Gonzalo_03 (v2) (version 2) | ecosystem: Host-associated > Mammals > Digestive system >...
GAATTGTGAATTGAGAATTCTGATTGGCCGCTTTGCGCAGGATGCTACGAATACGGGCATGGGTATATTGAATGAAAGGGCCTGTATTGCCATTGAAGTCAATGGACTCCTCGGGATTGAACAGCATATTTTTCCTTGCATCAACCTTCAGGATGAAATATTTGAGGGCACCCATGCCGACAATGCGGGCAATCTCCTTGCGCTCATCCTCGGTCATGTCGTCGAACTTACCCAGCTCCATCGAGGTCTTGTAAGCATCCTCCACCATCAGGTCCATCAGGTCATCGGCATCGACAACCGTTCCCTCACGGCTCTTCATCTTGCCATTGGGAAGTTCCACCATACCATAGCTAAAGTGGACAAGTTCTTTACCCCACTTGAAACCGAGGCGGTCAAGCAGGATCGAGAGTACCTGGAAGTGGTAGTTCTGCTCGTTACCAACCACATAAATCATCTTGTCGATGGGATAGTCCTGGAAACGCATCTCAGCCGTACCGATGTCCTGTGTCATATAGACCGAGGTTCCGTCAGAGCGCAGCAACAACTTCTGGTCAAGTCCCTCGTTGGTGAGGTCTGCCCACACGCTATTGTCGTCGTGACGTTCGAAGAGTCCTTTGGCAAGCCCCTCCTCCACCTTGGCCTTACCTTTCAGGTAGGTCTGGCTCTCATAATATATCTTGTCAAACGACACGCCCATCTTCTTGTATGTCTCGTCGAAGCCAGCATACACCCAGCTGTTCATCTTCTCCCAAAGAGCCCGCACTTCAGGGTCGTTCTGTTCCCACTTCACCAGCATGTCGTGAGCCTCCTTGATAAGCGGAGCCTCCTGCTTGGCCTTTTCTTCGTCCATTCCCTGGGCCATGAGTTCCTTTATCTCCTCGCGGTAGTGCTTATCGAAGGCTACATAGTAGTCACCGATGAGGTGGTCGCCCTTCTTGCCGCTGGTTTCTGGTGTCTCACCGTTGCCGTATTTCAGCCATGCAAGCATGGACTTGCAGATGTGGATACCACGGTCGTTGACAATATTCGTCTTCACAACCTTGTTTCCGTTAGCCTGCATAATCTGCGCCAACGACCAACCGAGCAGGTTGTTGCGCACGTGGCCAAGGTGCAGGGGTTTGTTGGTGTTAGGTGATGAATACTCAATCATGACGAGCGGAGAATCGTCGGTGGCAGACTTCTCACCGTAATGTTCGTCGCTGTCAATGGCATTCAGCAACTGAATCCATGCACCGTCGCCCATACTCAGGTTCAGGAATCCCTTCACCACATTAAACTTCTCCACCGCCTCGCAGTGTTCCTGCAAGTACTCGCCAATCTCTTGAGCCGTCTGCTCCGGACTTTTCTTGGCAGCCTTTACAAAGGGGAAAACCACCAGTGTTAGGTTACCCTCGAACTCACTCCTTGTTTTCTGCAACTGCAGCATTTTCTCTGTGGCATCCATGCCATAGAGCGCCTTCACGGCTTCGCCCGCAGCCTTGCTGATCAATGCTTCAATATTCATCTATACTATAAATATTAACTATAAACCGTTTTTGGGTGCAAAGGTACGAAAAAGCAAGCACAAAAACGAAAGAAAACGATTTTTCTTTCACTTTATCGAGCGTTAGTACCCTCGAAGCCTCAAAGTTACACTTTTTCCGCGGGAAAACATGCACTTCACACTAGAAGGTGGACCCTAGCATACCTGCATAAAGGGCCCTAAACTATCTGCTAAATATGATTAATTTGGTTAAATAATCATAAATATACCATCAATACAATGCCTTACATCCTTCATTCTTAACAATTATATTTACCTTTGCAGTCCGATTTCAAGGGGAGAGTCTTAGAATCCCCACAGGACGAGTGTGTAAATAGTGGCGTCTTTGGCCGGGCGCAACGGTTTGTGAATCACTGGTTCAAAGGTGGTGAAAGTCCGCCGAGCGTATCGTTAGACTACCAGGCAGGGAGTTAGACCTCTGCAAGGTGGTTTTGTGTGCGCACAATACAAACAATGTTTTTTAGTAGTAAAATTATTAAGTAAAAATGAACACTTTAAGTTACAAGACCGTTTCCGCTAACAAGGAAACTGCTAAGAAGGAGTGGGTGGTAATCGATGCCACAGACCAGGTTGTTGGTCGTCTCGCTTCGAAGGTAGCGAAGCTGATTCGCGGAAAGTACAAGCCCAATTTCACTCCTCACGTGGATTGTGGCGACAATGTTATTATCATCAATGCCCAGAAGGTAGTTTTCACGGGTAAGAAGGAAACCGATAAGGTATATACCCGTTACACTGGTTATCCTGGTGGTCAGCGCTTCAACACTCCGGCCGAGCTTCGCAAGAAGAAGGACGGTGTTGACAAGATGCTGCGTCACGCTGTTAAGGGCATGCTGCCCAAAGGCCCCCTCGGTCGCAGCCTGCTGAACAATCTTTACATTTACGAAGGCACTGAGCACAAACACGAAGCCCAGAAGCCCAAAGCAATTGATATTAACCAGTATAAATAAATAAGGTAAGATGGAAATGATTAATGCAATAGGTCGTCGTAAGAGCTCTGTAGCTCGCGTTTACCTGACAGAAGGTACAGGTAAGATTACGATCAACAAGAAAGACTTAACCGAATATTTCCCCTCAGCAATCCTTCAGTACGTAGTAAAGCAACCGCTGAACCTGCTGGAAGTAGCCGAGAAATACGACATCAAGGCAAATCTCGATGGTGGTGGTTTCACTGGTCAGAGCCAGGCTCTGCGCCTCGCTATTGCCCGCGCTCTCGTCAAGGTAAATGCTGAAGATAAGAAGAACCTGAAGGATCACGGATTCTTGACTCGCGATGCCCGTGAGGTTGAGCGTAAGAAGCCGGGTCAGCCGAAGGCTCGTCGTCGCTTCCAGTTCAGTAAGCGTTAATTTCACTGGACAACGTTTAGCATCTAAACCTATGGGACTCTGGCTAGTACTGCTAGTGCTACTAGTACAACTAGACTACCCGTTGGTTGATCGAACAAAAAGATTAAAAGGAAAGTAAACAACAAAAACATTTAAGACAATGTCAAGAACAAATTTTGATCAGCTGCTGCAGGCTGGCTGCCACTTTGGCCACCTGACACGCAAGTGGAACCCCGCAATGGCTCCCTACATCTATACCGAACGTAACGGTATTCACATTATCGACCTCCACAAGACAGTAGTCAAAGTTGACACTGCTGCCGAGGCTCTGAAGCAGATTGCCAAGAGTGGCAAGAAGATTCTGTTCGTCGCTACTAAAAAACAGGCTAAGGAAGTGATTGCTGAGAAAGCAACCAGCGTCAACATGCCTTACGTCATCGAGCGCTGGCCGGGCGGTATGCTTACCAACTTCCCGACTATTCGCAAGGCGGTCAAGAAAATGGCGAACATCGATAAGCTGATGCAGGACGGTACATTCGGAAACCTCTCAAAGCGTGAGTTGCTGCAGGTTACCCGTCAGCGTGCCAAGCTGGAGAAGAACCTCGGTTCTATTGCTGACCTGACCCGTCTTCCGAGTGCATTGTTCGTGGTTGACGTCATGAAGGAAAACATTGCCGTTCGCGAGGCTAACCGTCTGGGCATCCCTGTATTCGGTATTGTTGACACTAACAGCGACCCGAAGAACATTGACTTCATCATCCCCGCTAACGACGACGCTAAGGACAGCGTAGAGGTTATCCTCAATGCTTGCTGCGCCGCAATTGCTGAGGGTCTGGAAGAACGCAAGGCTGAGAAAGCTGACGAGAAGGCTGCTGAGGCTCAGGCCGAGGCTGACGCAGAAGAGGCAAAGCCCAAGCGCACCCGCAAGCCCCGTAAAGAAGAGGCTCCCGTTGCAGAGGAGACTGCTGCTCCCGCCGAGGAAGAGGCTCCCGCTGCTGAGTAATATTTAAACATAAAAAATTAAACATTAAAGATTAAAATGGCAATTTCAATTGACGATATCAAGAAGCTTCGCGCAATGACCGGTGCTGGTCTGGCTGACGTAAAGAAGGCCCTGACCGAGGCCGAGGGCGACTTCGACAAAGCAAAGGAACTGCTGCGTGAGCGTGGCCTCGCCATTGCTGCCAAGCGCAGTGACCGTGAGACATCAAACGGTTGTGTACTCGTAAAGGCTGTTGATGGCTTCGCTGCTATCCTCGCCCTGAAGTGTGAAACCGACTTCGTAGCTAACGGAGCTGACTTCATTGCACTGACCCAGAGCATCCTCGATGCAGCCATCGCTGCCAAGGCCAAGAGCCTTGACGAGGTGAAGGAACTGGTACTGGCCGATGGCCAGAAGGCTCAAGACGCTGTAACCCAGCGTTCTGGTATTACCGGTGAGAAGATGGAACTCGACGGTTACAACGTGCTGGAAGGCGACAACATCGAGGTATATGACCACATGGGCAAGCATACCCTGTGCACCATGGTACAGACCAACATCGCTGCTGCCGAGGTAGGTCACAAGCTGGCCATGCAGGTAGCCGCCATGAAGCCTGTCGCACTGAATGCAGAGAGCGTTCCCCAGGAGGTTCTCGACGAAGAGTACAAGACCGCTGTTGAGAAGACCAAGCTGGAGCAGGTTGAGAAGTACGTCGAGGTCGTTTTGAAGAAGGCTGGCATCAACCCCAATCTTGTTGACTCAGAGGATCACATCGAGAGCAACATCAAGAAGGGCTGGCTGACCGAAGAGCAGGCCAAGGAAGCTCGCGAACTGAAAGAGAAGGCTGCTGCAGAGAAGGCTGCTACGCTGAACCCCAACATGATTGAGAACATCGCCAAGGGTCGCGTCCAGAAGTTCTTGAAGGAGAACTGTCTTGTTGATCAGGAGTTCCAGTTCGGTGACGGTGACAAGCAGACCGTAACACAGTGGCTGAGTGCTCAGAACAAAGAGCTGAAGATTGCTGCTTTCAAGCGCTTCACGCTCGTTGCAGAGTAAGTAATCACTAACATAGGAAGCAGGCATCGTCTCTCAAGGGCGGTGCCTGTTTTTTTAAGCTTATGAAAATATTTGCCGTGGGTATGAACTATGCCCAACACAATAAAGAGCTCGATGGCACGTTATATAAACCAGAGAAGCCAGTAATTTTCACCAAGGCCGACTCGGCATTGCTGAAAGATCACAAGCCGTTTTTCATCCCCGACTGGTCTAGCCAGGTGGATTACGAGACGGAACTTGTTGTTCGCATCTGTCGGCTGGGCAAGAGTATTCCGGCACGTTTTGCCTATCGGTACTACGATGCAGTAACCGTAGGCATAGACTTCACGGCACGTGATTGGCAGCGTGAGGCTCGCGACAAAGGACTGCCATGGGAGATCTGCAAGGGTTTCGACGGTTCGGCAGTAATTGGTGAATGGGTGGATAAAGAGATGTTCCGTGACGTACAGGCACTCCGTTTCCATCTTGACATCAACGGAAAGACGGTACAGGAAGGCTGTGCATGCGATATGCTCTACCGGATTGACGAGCTGCTGAGCTACATCTCGCAGTTCTTTACCCTGAAGACTGGCGACCTGCTTTTCACAGGAACTCCAGTGGGTGTCGGGCCAGTTCATATAGACGACCACTTGGAAGGCTGGCTGGAGGAGCGCAAAGTATTAGAGTTCAATTGCAAATGATGGCTAAACGACATATATGGACTATTTTATTTTTGTTGTCATGTCTGGTAACAGATGCACAAGAATATTTTAACCTGACTGCTCAGCAGGTCAGGATAGACTCCTTGTTGCCTAATTTTACTTATTCATGGCCTTTGGACGCCCATTACGCGGACAGCGTCTATACCGTGACTATCGCCTACCCCGAGTTTATCCCCATGTCTGCTGATGATGTTAAACGCTACGAACAGATAGAGCAAGGTGTTGTGCCGTCGTCGCTGCCAGAGATTACACAGCAAATCAGCATCTCGCGCAAGAAAGCCAGCCTTGGAATATCGTTTGTCCCAATAGTCTTCCGTGATGGGACATATCAGAAACTCGTCAGTTTCCAGCTGAAGCGTCAAGCCCTGCCTTTAACGGGTGCCAACCGCACATTCAGGGCATCCGCAGAGCAGTCCAGAGTTGCCAATACTTCCCTCTTAGCCAGTGGCAAATGGGCAAAGATACGTGTTCCCTCGTCAGGCATCTACCAGTTGACAGATGCCCTTGTCCGTCAGGCCGGATTCTCTAACATCAACAAGGTACACATCTATGGTTATGGAGGTGCCATGCAACCGGAAAAGCTTGATTCAAATTATATTGCCAGTACCGATGACCTGAAGGAGGTTCCCACCTGCACGGTCAACGGCCAACGGCTGTTCTGGGCACAGGGACCTGTGTCATGGAATGGTACAGAGCGCATCCGCAACCCCTATTCACAATACGGCTATTATTTCCTGACCGAAAGCGACGAGGAACCGTTAACCCAATCGGAACAAGAACTGCTGAAGAATCTGGTCAGCACCGGTGAGCTCAGCAATACGCTCTATGAGGTAGATGACTATGCCTGGTATCACGGCGGACGTAACCTCTACGACGCAAGGACGTTCACAGTGGGACAGGCTCGCGACTACACTCTGCCAGCCTCTGCCACAGGTACCGGCACTCTAACCGTGGTGCTCACAGCCTTCGATGCCAGCAATAGATCGCAGGCTACAATCAGCGTGAACGGAACGTCTGTGGGTACCATGACTGTGGAGAGAAGCTCTAACTACAACCATGCAACCCAAGAAAAAAAGAGTTTTGACGTAACCAATCTGACGACATCAAACACCATCCGTATTCAGCAAACCAACGGTGGCACCATGCGACTCGACTACATCGCCCTTCATGCTGACAGTACAACTTTGGCTCCTTCGCTGCAGGAGGTGAAAGTGGGAACGCCTGAACTGGTGGGAACCGTTGCCAACCAGAACCTACACGGTGACAGTGCCATTGACATGGTCATTATTATCCCAGAGTCACGCAAATTACTGACACAGGCAGAACGACTAAAGGCCTTTCACGAACAGCACGACACCCTGCGAGTGCGTATCGTAGCTGCTGACGAACTCTACAATGAGTTCTCCAGCGGAACGCCCGATGCCAACGCCTACCGCCGTTACCTGCGAATGCTATACGAACGGGCAGGAACCGCCGAAGCAGACATGCCCAAATACCTGTTGCTGTTCGGTGACGGGGCATGGGACAATCGTATGCTGTCATCCGACTGGAAAAACTGTAAGCCTGAGGATTTCCTGCTTTGTTTTGAGAGTGAGAACTCATTCAGTGCCACCGAGTGTTACGTCACCGACGACTACTTCTGTCTGCTTGATAACGGTGAGGGAGGCAACCTGCTAAGCAGTGACTGCCCCGATGTGGCTGTGGGTCGTTTCCCCGTGCGTTCCGAGAGTGATGCCAAGACCATGGTTGACAAAGTCATCTCCTATGCCGAGAACCGCTATGCCGGAAGCTGGCAAAACGAGATATGTGTCATGGGTGACGATGGCAACAATAACCTGCACATGACCGACGCCAATGCGGTGGCACAGCTCGTCGAACAGCAATACCCAGAATATGTAGTGAAGCGTATTATGTGGGATGCCTACGAACGGGTGTCGTCAGCCACAGGCAACACCTATCCTGACGTGACGCGCCTCATCAAGCAACAAATGCAGAACGGAGCGCTCATCATGAACTACAGTGGCCATGGTGCAGCCTACAGTTTCTCACACGAGCAGGTGGTTCAACTCAACGACTTCTCTGAAACCGTTTCCAACCACCTGCCTTTCTGGATGACGGCATCGTGCGACATTATGCCCTTCGACGGACAGGAAGAAAACATCGGCGAGACGACGATACTCAACAAGAAAGGCGGTGGCATTGCCTTCTACGGCACCACACGTACGGTATATTCCACCTACAACCGAGTGATGAATCTCGCCTTGATGGATAAGATTCTTAGAGGAATTCCCATTGGAGAAGCCGTCCGGCAAGCCAAGGGCTCACTCATCACGACGAGGCTGGACACTTCCACCAACAAACTGCATTATGTCCTGTTAGGTGACCCTGCCCTGCGTTTGGTCTACCCTGCGCTACGGGCCGTCGTCGATGACATTAACGGAGCCAGCGTCAGCGAGGGAGACCCGTTGGTACTCAGGGCCGGAACTACCGTAACTGTACGCGGTCATATGGAATGCAACGGGGTACGCCAGACTGCCTACAACGGCACGATGACAGCTACAGTACGCGATGCCGAGGAGGTCATCACTTGCCGTCTCAATGATACGAGCGGGGATGGTGCCGAGGAGGCTTTTGTCTATAAAGATCGTACGAAAGTCATCTTTCACGGTACCGACAGCATACAGTCAGGCCAGTTCGCTTTCCGTTTCACTGTGCCACAGGACATTAGCTACAGCGAGGACACTGGCCTCATCAACCTCTATGCCGTCGATAACTCCCGTCAGGCCATCGGCAATGGCGTGTGCAACCACCTCGTATTGGGTGGCTCAACGGCAGAGCAGCGTGACACGATAGGACCGAAAGTCTATTGCTACCTGAACTCCGAGAACTTCACCAATGGCGACAAGGTCAATCTGACCCCCTATTTCGTAGCCCATATTAGCGACGACAACGGCATCAACGCCACAGGCAATGGCATTGGTCATGACATACAGCTGATTATCGATGGACAGACGGCACTTACCTACACGCTAAACGACTACTTCAGCTACGACTTCGGCAGCTATACCAGCGGTACGGTAGGCTTCAGCATCCCCACGTTGACGGCAGGCAGGCATAAACTCCAGTTCCGCGTATGGGACACCCAGAACAATTCCACCACCACCGAGCTCAGCTTCGTGGTCGTAGAATCGTTAGAACCCATATTCTTCGATGTAGAGAGTACGCACAACCCCGCAACCACCAACACATCGTTCCGCATTATCCACGACCGCACCGGCAGTCAGATGGACGTCATACTTGACGTCTTCGACATGTCAGGTCGTCACCTCTGGCAGCATGCTGAGAGTGGTATTCCCACCGACGACACCTATTTCATAGACTGGGATCTCACCTCTGGCAGTGGCAGCCGTATCTCCACAGGTGTCTATCTCTATCGTGTTCGTATCAGCAGCGATGGTTCTAGCTATGCCTCACGTGCAAAAAAACTAATAGTCATTAGCAATAAATAAAGGTAAAAAGGCAAAAAACATGATTAAGAATATGAAGCAACAAAGTATGATAAACAAGGCAAAAAGTGCGGTAAAATGGTTCTTACCTATTTATCTTTTTAGCTTTTTACCATTTATCGCGGTAGCACAAGACAAAGTCAGCGAATTCAATGCCGTGGAGCATGCCGTTATCTCACAGACCATTGCTCCTGATGCTCGTGCCGCCGGTATGGGTGACGTGGGTGTAGCCACCGACCCCGATGTCAACTCACAGTACTGGAATCCTGCCAAGTATCCCTTCTGCATCAGCCGTGCGGGTATATCCCTTAACTACACCCCTTGGCTGCGCAAACTGGTCAGCGACATCGACCTGGCTTACGTGGCTGGATACTATCGCATTGGAGACTACTCAGCCATCAGCGGTTCCATACGTTATTTCTCGCTGGGTGAGGTAATGACCTCCATGGACGAGAATGCCATGACGGTAAAGCCTTACGAGCTGTCGCTTGATGCAGCCTACTCACTCATGCTGAGCGAGAAGTTCTCTCTGGCAGCAGGTATCCGCTGGCTCTACAGTGACCTGCGCTACGACTATACTGAAGATGCATCGCCCGCCTCGGCCTTTGCTGCCGACCTCGCCATGTATTATAACAACTACATCATGTTGGGCCAGCGCGAGTGCCAGTTGGGCATCGGTCTGAATATGAGCAACATCGGTAGTAAGATTTCGTACTTCGGCGACGACCGCTCACAGTTCCTTCCTGCTAACATGCGCTTAGGAGCCTCGCTTATGGTGCCCGTCGATGAATACAACCGCTTTACTATTGCTGCCGATGCCAACAAGTTGCTTGTACCCACCGTACCCAAGCAGCAGGAAGGTGAGGACAACGCCAGCTATCAGCAGCGTGTCATCGAGGAGTATAGTGATGTAGGTTCCATTGCTGGTATCTTCAAGAGTTTTAGCGATGCCCCCGGCGGTTTCAAGGAGGAAATGCAGGAGATACAGTGGAGTGTGGGTGCCGAGTACGTCTATCACGACCAGTTCTCACTGCGTGCCGGTTATCACCACGAGTCAGAGAACAAAGGTAACCGCAAGTATTTCACCGTGGGTGGCGGTTTCCGCATGAACGTATTTTCACTCGATGTTGGCTACGTCATCTCCACTGCCAAGAGTAATCCACTCGACCAGACGCTGCGGTTCTCACTAGCTTTCGATATGGACGGAATCAAAGACCTCTTCAAATAAAAGAGGTCTTTCTTTTTTCATCGTATTCCCCTTTTCTATTATCGTTCGATGAGTGCCACTGCGTATGCAGAGATACCCTCCATGCGGCCAGTAAAACCCAGGCGCTCTGTAGTGGTAGCCTTAATGGAGATACAGTCAGAATCACAACCGATGACATCGGCCATCGTCTGCTGCATCTGGGGGATGTGCGGATTCATCTTGGGGCGTTCAGCACAAATGGTAGCATCAATGTTTACCAAGCGGTAACCCTTTGTAGCAATTAACTCAATGGTACGTTTCAAAATCACCTTGCTATCCATGCCCAACGTGTCATTACTGGTGTCAGGCCAATGGTAGCCAATGTCACGCATATTGGCTGCACCAAGTATGGCGTCACAAATGGCATGTATCAGCACGTCAGCATCACTGTGACCTAGTAGTCCTAACTCGTAGTCAATCCTGATGCCGCCCATCCAGAGCTCGCGTCCCTCCACCAGGCGGTGAACATCATAGCCCATTCCAACTCTTATCGTTTTCTCTACCTTTTCCATTTGATTCCTGTTTGATTCATCTTGTGGGGACAAAGGTAATGGAAAATTACCAAATATAATAAAAACAAAAGTTTTTTTTGAACTTGTTACTGAAACTAAAAGTCACGAAAATCTGAATTAGGACAAAAACAAAAAATGCCGCGACTCTCAACGAGCGGCGACATTCAAGCCTATGTTTAACTAAAAATCCTATTTTCCAAAAGTAACTGGCTTTTCAGCCAGGGGCCTTTGTCGTTGTTTGTGTCCGACTTAGGAATATAATAAATTTCTTTACATTGCATTCAAAAAAGAAAGTTATGGGAGCCTCACGGCGACCACTGTTATCCTAACACATTTAAAACTTTCTTATTACCAATAACTAAAAACCTAAAACTATAAATATTACTACTAACCTAAAACAATCTATTAACTTTTGACGATGCAAAGGTACAACGAAAACTGATACCACGCAACAAAACAAACACAAAAACTAAAAAAAAAGCCTCATTCTTGACCTATATCAACGATTTGTGTGCGCAAACAAGCCAAAAACAGGAATACCTGTCCATGTATGCTACCCCAAAGATACCCAATTAATCGTCTTTGTTGCTTATGCATCGAAGATATTCACGTTAGACAAAAAGTAAAAATATGTGTCTTTTATTTTGTATTGTCCTCACTTAATCGTATCTTTGCGCCAAAATAACGTACACAATGAGAGTACTGATAGTCAACACTAGTGAACGGACGGGTGGAGCTGCCGTAGCTGCCAGCCGGCTATTGGAGGCGCTGAACAATAATGGCGTGAAGGCGAAGATGCTTGTGTACGACAAGCAAATAACTATTTTTTTTAGTTATTAAGCTTTGTATTATGAGAAAAATCTTACAATTGTTTTCATTGAAAAAAGAAGAAAGATGGCCGGCAGCAGTCATGTTGATGGTACTTGTTTTTTTCAATACATTAATAATAATCCACTATCATCATTATTTTAGTGTAGTGAATCGAGGATATTGGAGCATATTTTTTAATCATTTTAAACTATCTGGTTTTGATCCCTACACCTATTCTATTGTTTCGCATTGGAATCCATTGTATGACATTACCCGTCATCCACTATTGGCCTATTATGTATGGCCACTGTCTGCAATCAATCAATGGCTAACAGAATACTTTGGGTACAATCCTGTACAATCATTAGTTGCTTCTTTCTTGATATTGTCAGGTTTCTATTCCTATCTATTTTTATATCGAATTCTTCGCGAGGTATTGTTATTAATTCGTTTTGATGCTATTTTATTGTCTTATTTTTGTTTTTCCTTTGCTTATATTTTATTGCCGCTAATAGCGCCTGACCATTTTGGAATTTCCTTTTTTTGTCTTTTATTTGTACTCTATGTGACAGGTATTAAAATACGAAATGGAACAAGTTTCAAAGTTTGGCAGACTATCTTACTATTTATTATTACCGCTGGAGTAACTCTCAGCAATGGCATAAAGGTCTTTTTGGCTGCATTTTTCACAAATGGCAGAAGATTTTTCAAGCCTACATTCCTTATCATAGCAGTAATATTGCCTTCAATAATAATATGGGCATTTGCCCGATGGGAGTATTATAATTTTCACAACACAGACAAACCTGATACAGAAGAAAATTATATGACCTGGATTGACACTTCAACCCCTCGAATCGATAATGTAGTTAACAACCTCTTAGGAGAGTCTATACAACTACATCAGGAGAACTTGTTAGAAGACGCACTTCGGACTCGTCCTATAATAGTGAAGTATCGACATGGGATTAATTATATTGTTGAATCTTCAATTGTTCTACTTTTCATCATTGGAATCTATTATGGCAGAAAGGATCGTTTTTTATGGTTAATACTTTCGTGGTTGTCCTTCGACATGTTCCTTCATCTCGTCTTAGGGTTTGGCTTAAACGAAGTCTATATTATGGGGGCTCATTGGTTATTTATCATTCCGCTAACCATTAGCTACTTGTTTATCATTTCTAAGCATTACATCTTGAGAAGTTTGCGCTTAATATTATTATTGCTGACTATTTGGCTTTATTTATGGAATGGAAGCCTACTTATTAAATATTTATTCAGTCCTGCTTGAATTCTTCTCCATATCATTATCCGAACTTTATCAAGGAAGACCGAACTGATAAATACGACAACCACAAGGCTGATGGTATAAAAAATAAAAGTAAAAACATTCTCATTACAGTGCCATTGAGAAATGAACAAGTCGTAGTATTTCCCAATATAACTATTGGAGTGCGTAAGGTAGATAGACAAGACTGAAATGGCAACCCAATTGACAATTTTGTTATGAAAACTCAATTTGCTGAAAAAAAGTAACAAATACATGGAACCTAGGATCACTATAGGGCTGTTATAGAACAGAAGAATTCCTCCGATGTTCCAAGTACGCTTCAAAAAGAAAATAACAATAGTCATACAACTGCCAATATATAGATAGATAAACAGATCAGTAAACCTACGGAATTGTGCAAACCATGGACGATGGATTTTTATGTATCGCGCAAGAAGATATAACGCCATAAACGAAGGAAGAGAATAACCTGCACGAAGCCATGATGTGGCTTCAAAAACCCAGCCATATATCCACTGGAAAATAAAAAAGCATAGTAAAACCATAGAAAACTGACGCCGTGATGCTGTTTCCACGAAAGAATTGAGTACAGGGGAAAGAAGATATAGTGCCAAATAAGTCTTAATGAACCAATAGTCATTTTCCCCTAACATTAAAAGATGTTTAATAACATCTTGTGGAATTCCTCCTTCAATCCAACAGGAGATACCTGCACATACCAACCCAAAGAACAAGACTTGAAAAAATAATTCAGAGAGTCTTGAAAAGCGCATTTTAATACCATACCACCCTGATAACATAATAAACAGGTCAACAGCTATGATGGAGAAACTTTCAGTCATTAACTGTAAGAAAGTTGATGAAGGATATGCAATAACATCCTGCATCTGTGGTTTGGGAAGGGCACGATAGCTGGCGTGAACAACCATTACAAGTAACATAGCCACGATACGTAATAATTCCATGTTACTATCACGCTGCTTCATATTAATTCTGTTCATTTTATCTAATGAAAATATCTTTTGATTTTTGTACCAAGTCTCTTAATTGCTTCCACAAAGTAATTTCGGGAACTCCGCAAAACAGAGAGGCTTTCTCCCAAAATTTTTTTTCATCAGCTATTTCATAGTTGGTTTTACTAAGTTTGTTGTATAAATAGTGTAACCCACGTCTTTTCTCGTAGGGCAAATGCCATATAGAAAGATTCCTGTCTTCTGGCTTACAATTATTCAAATGAGGATTAGTCCAAATACGCTTGATATATGAATTGCCATAATTATTGCGAATTTGGAGATGCTCAGCCAACACACTGAACAAAAGTGCCTCCTGATTAAGTTTCGGCTTGTTCTCTTCAAACAATTTAAGGTTAAATTCCCAAAGCGGAACGTAAGCATGATTAACTTCCCTTACCTTATCACCACGTAATGAGATGAACTCTCCGCCATAATAGAAAAGGGGGGTTGAGGGTTTCCTCCCATAGAAGGTCTCATAGATATCTTCCATCTCTGACTGTGTAAGATCACTGGAAGACCATCCATCTTCGTCAGCAACAACGTATAGGCCAGTGCCTTGTTGTTGTACTTGTGTAAGGAATGGGGTTAACGACCGTTGGCAAATACAGTCAGCATCAATAACAGTAAACGTATCATAATCATCCATACGATTTTCCATATAATTCAGTATGTCATAAAGAAAGAATTGGTTGGCCCATGAGTGATACCAGCCTTTGGGAGGAGCACACTTGTATTGGAGTGTGACCACCTCTACACCTCCTATTTTATCAAACATGTCTATCAGGAAAGAAGGCAAATCCTCTTGTCGCATATTGGTAAAGAAAAGAAAATGACAATATGGATTATAATGTTTGAAAGTAACAAAAAAAGGCACTTGGATTTGCATATAGACAGATTGTGCAAGGACAGAATCTCCTTTACGTCCCATCTGTGGATAATAACTTGCTTCGTCAGCAGATTCTCTATAAAACCAGCTGGCAATATAATGCGTATTCTTCATTGCTTTACTTTTCTTTTAATAATATATGTAATAACTTCTTTGAATATCGTAGATTGCAGTAACCACAACGTAAGACAATAAGCAGAACCTACAAAAAGAATCTTAACGCATAGGCTTAAAATCATATTTTCAATGTGAGCAACCATCATATGTGCTATTATGACGAGTACACAGGAAATAACGAAATAGGGAGAAATATCCTTTATCACCTCCAATAAGCAGAGATCAATCTCCTTACTAGTATAGAAATACCAAATAAAAAGCCAGATTATATTTATTACTGTATAAACTTGGATCATCATAATGATTCCCCACGAAGATGATAGGAAAACCCCAACGAGCTGAATAATACATAACGAAATTGAACACCACATATATGTGGATGAGTGTCCTCTACTGATAAGTAGGTTTGAAAAGAGATTTGATATAGGGAGAAATGCTCCTGCAACACAAAGTATTTGTAGAATCTGCGCACTTTCAATCCATTTTTCTGTCAGTAGTATGACTATGAGCTCTTGAGAGATTAGTGACAACCCAAGCATTGTAGGGAAACTAATAAATGCAGTGAAACGTAATAGTTTTCTAAAGACTTTTTTTTGACGTTTTTTTTCTTGTTCTGTTTTCGAGAATACAGGTTGTGCGATTCCTGACAACATGTTGTTCACGAATGAACACCCCATATTGTTCCATTTGCTGGCTTGTGTATAATTACCCACTTCGTGTGGTGAATACAATCTACCCAGAACAATGGCAAAGATGTTGTTATTTACAATATTAAAAATATTGGTGATAATCAATTTGCTACTAAATCCAATGATTTCTTTTATTGGGGATATGTCGAAAGAAAAGGTTGGCCGCCATTTAGCATAATAGAAGTTGAGTATAGTAACTACTGATACATAAACTATCGTTTGTGCTACAATACTCCAATACCCAAAACCAGACAACGCCATAATAACACCAACGAAACCAGATATGAGGAGACACGTAATAGAAATTATAGTATTTTCCCGTACCATGAGATTACGAAAGAGGTAGGCTCTTGGAGCGATACTTAGACTGACAATAACAAAGCTGAGAAACATGACCCTTGACAATGGGACCAATTCTGCTATATTGTAAAACCGAGCAATTAAAGGAGCTGAGAAGAACAGTAAAAGATAAAAGAACAAACTAATACAGCAACTTGTCCAAAAGACAGAGTTGTAGTCTTGATGTGTTACATCCTTTTTTCTGTTAAGAGCAGATATGAATCCTCCTTCTTGAAGTGTTGATGCAATAGCAGAGAACACTGCCAACATACCAACCATGCCATAGTCAGAAGTAGATAACAATCGGGCAAGGAATACACCAAAGACAAGATTCAGCAGTTGCTGAAAGCCATTGCTTAAACCACCCCAGAAAAGCCCTTTGGCTGTTTTCTCTTTCAATGTTTCCCGTTTTTCCATTAGTCATTCAGATGAAGAGATTCCACAATGTCGTCAAGCACATTTTGTGCCACACTTTTCCCCCCTGGAGGTAGCAAATAGTCTTTGACAAACTGCTCCCGTTGAGGTCGCATAGGGTCGTTTTCACCTAACACTACATCGTCAATAAAATGACGAATATCTGCATATGTAGCACCAAGATAATGTAATGAAAGAGCTTTCTGCCCCACGCTGCTTAGTTGTGACAAAACCGATTTCACGTCTTTCGACACAAACATCACAGGCTTTTCTGAATAATGATACTCTCCAGAGAAGGATGCACAATCGTGTATCATTGCATCGCTGGTCATGAAAAGGTCAACGTATTCTCCTGTTTCTAATTGAGTGTTTGCCATAGACCTCCATTGTTCATAATAAGCGTCAGTACGCGTCTTTCCCCATTCTTTGTGTTGGTATAACCGAGTGAGCAAAGTGGGATGAGGCTTAAATGAAATTTGTAATAGGTCTTTATATTCCTGAGCAAGATGTAACATAAAATCTGCCATCCACAAGAAATTGGACCTGGCAGGAATTGTCTCAGATTGTTTTTGTATGGTAAAATGCGGAGCCCAGATTATACGCTTCCGGTTTTTACCATCATTCATTACTTTCCATACGGAATGATGATGCTGTTGAAAATATCCATCAGCATTAGCATATCCCGAAATTCTAACATTTTCTCCATGATTATCAGAAAGTTTCATAGCCTGTTCCAGACTTTCTTTGGTAGGGTAGTACAATCGCCATGCCAAATTGCAGAAATGCAAGTTGTAAGACCATTTTGCAAAAGTGTTGAAACCGTAAGGCATGTAACAAACCAAGCGATTATAGAATGCCCGGCAATCATGTTCCGGTGTTAACAAGTATTCATAAGGTTGTGTATAGAAAATTATATCGGGGTTTAATTCATTCTTGATATCATATGGAGCAGAATGAGGATTATAGTCTATGTATTTGATGTGGTTCTGGTCAAAAAAATCCCGTAGTCCCTTCATATCTTGTTCTTTTTGCTCACGTCCCAAGCATGGTGATAATACAATGCTGACACAAAATCTCTCGTCAGCATTCATAATATCATAAAGATATTGATAGCGCCACAAAGCTAGATCAATCGCCATGAATACTACATTTACAGGTTTACGTCCCCGCATTGCTGAAACATATTGTCTATGCTGTCGTTTCACAGCACGGTATTTCCAAGTATGCAGCCATATGTAATTGACTGCCTTTATAAATATATTCATTATTGTAACATATTTGATTATATCTCCTTATTGGTTTTATGTCTGCAAAGGTAGTTTAAACCAAGTAAAAAAACAAATAAAATTTGGTTTTTCGTTCACTTAATCGTATCTTTGTAGCAGAAAACATTCAAGATGAAAGTACTGATAGTTAACACAAACGAACGAAAAGGTGGAGCTGCTGTAGCTGCCAGACGGCTATTGGAGGCACTGAACAATAATGGCGTGAAGGCGAAGATGCTGGTAATGGAGAAGCAGTCAAACACGCCAACGGTCATTGCCTGCGGTGGTAGACTGATGGGCGAAGTACACTTCCTATGGGAGCGACTAGTTATCTGGGCAAATAACCTGTTCAGTCGTAGACACCTGTTTGCTGTATCAATAGCAAATGCAGGTACCGACATTACCCGGTTACCTGAATTTCACGAAGCCGACATCATACACCTCCATTGGTTTAACCAAGGTTTTCTCTCACTGCACTCATTACAACGCATACTTGATTCTGGAAAACCCGTGGTATGGACCATGCACGATATGTGGGCCGCTACGGCCATCTGCCACCACAGCCATGACTGCCAGCGTTTCGAAGATACATGCAGGCAATGTCCCTTTCTGCGTTTCCCTAGTAGTCATGATTTGTCATATAGGGTATTTAAGCGCAAGCAACAGCTATTGCAAGGACGCAAAGTACATTTTGTGGCTGTCAGTCAGTGGCTGGAGCAACGGGCACATTGCAGCGCAATCATCGACCAACAATCTATATGCGTGATACCTAACGCCATTGCACTACACCATTTCCCATTAACGGAACGTTTGGAGGCACGTCAATTATTGGGTATCAAGGAACCTTACGTGTTGGTATTTGGAGCTGCTCGAATTGACGACCCTATCAAGGGGTTCAGCTACCTGTTGCAGGCTCTACAGCGATTACTTGACAACGGTAACTTCAGACCTGATGAGTTGCGACTTCAGCTGTTTGGCGGTATCAAGCAGGAACAAAAATTAGCTGAGATACCAATACCTTATACTTATTATGGCTATGTGAAAGACGAGAAACGGTTGGCACAATTATACAGTGCAAGTAATGTCGTCGTTTCCTCATCGCTGTACGAGACATTTGGGCAAACACTTATTGAGGCGCAAGCTTGCGGTTGCCTACCAGTAGCTTTCGGTGGCAGTGGACAGGAGGACATTATACGACATCGGGAAAACGGATACTTGGCAGAACGATTGTCTGTGGAGAGTTTGACTGATGGACTTGTTTGGGCTTTGCATGCAGACATTCCAGTCCAGCAGTTGCGCATTGGAGTCACCCAGCGTTTCTCGGAAGCAGTCGTCGCCCATAGTTATATAAAGTTGTATGAAGAAATTGAGAGAAAGGATTAATGAGATGAAAATCAGCATTGTCACCATAACATATAATGCAGCTAAGGTGCTGCAACGCACATTGGATAGCATCAGATGTCAAAGCTATAGGGATATTGAGCACCTGATAATTGACGGAGCCTCGAAGGATGATACCCTCCGCATGGTAGAGGCTTACAGGCTACAGATTTCGTATACTGTCATCATCCAGAGTGAGCCTGACAAAGGTATCTACGACGCGATGAACAAGGGACTGCGGATGGCTACGGGCGACTACATCGTCTTTATGAATGCCGGCGATACGTTTCATGACGAAAGGACGCTGGAAAGAGTACTTGGAGAAGGGATGAGAGAGGAAGAACCTGCCGTTCTCTATGGCGATACGGACATTGTAGACAGCGAAGGGCGTTTCCTTCGCAAACGCCACCTGAGCGTGCCCGACCATTTGACGTGGCGCTCGTTCCGACAAGGTATGCTGGTATGTCATCAGGCATTCTACGCTCGGCTTGACATTGCCCGCGATATTCCCTATGACTTGCAATATCGTCATTCGGCCGATGTCGATTGGTGTATCCGCGTGATGAAGGAGGCAGAACGAAGACACCTGCCACTCGTCAGAGTGCCAGGTGTCGTGGCTGATTTCTTGGATGGTGGTGATACTACGCAGAATCACCGCGCATCTTTGAAAGAACGTTTCACGGTAATGCGTCATCACTATGGTTTGTGGACGACGCTCACCATGCACGCTTGGTTTATTTTACGATCTTTTTCCCGTTGACAATATAGATGCCACGCGGTAGCGTATTGACATCATTTATGGGCATCAGGCGACCGTCAAGGGTATATATACGATTCACTGATTCTATAATAGTAACAGGGGCAATGCCTGTATATTGCGAAGTGACGTCATTGACTGTCATCTTGTCTCCGCCTACACTTGCGTTGATCGTATAATACTTGTCTTCGGTGATGTTCTCAATGTCAACAGTCTGGTTGGCGCCACCGCTTCCCTTATCAAAAATAATGTTGAACTTGGGTGAAGAGACTGAACGCTGGAACGTGTGGTAGTACCACTGCTTGCCACCGATAGTCTGTTTATCCGTTATCTGGGTACCAGGCCATCCACCCAATAACTGGCCATCGCTATCCCATGCATAGAAGTACATTATGCTCCATCCCGGGTCCTGAACATAGACGGTGATGTCCTTTGTATCTTCAGGAACCGCTTTTGTGTAGGTACGCTTGACGATACCCGTCACGCTGCTACCAACCAGCAGGCCCACGGTCAGTATGCAATCGTCAGTAATCTCAATTTCTGTTCCGCTGTTTACCTTTGTGCTGCTGGCCGTCGGTGTACTGCCGTTAATCGTATAGACCAGTTGGGAAGTGCTACTTGATACTGCTGTCAGCTTAACCTTCAGCACATCCTCAAACTCCCCGTCGGCTTTGTCGGCCCAAGCAGTTTCCATTGTATTAGGCAGATAGTAAGCGTAATGATAGCCACTAAGCACCTTGGTCCATTGGTCAGTTGAGGGGACATAAGAATTCAGATCGCTACCAACAACCACTTGCAGAAGATTGGATGTACCATTCTCGTTCTTGATAAGGTTAGCGTAGTAACTGGTGTTGCTACGCATATTGCTATAGTTGCTGGTATTGGTAATACCTGCTGCTTTACGAACAGCCACCATGGCCTTGATATCCTGTTTATAGGCCATCCAGTGTTTCATGAACACACAGGGTGTACCAGGCATAGCCAGCATATAGGCATTGGCAGCCAGTGTATCTCTGGTAAGCGGTCCGTTAGACGAACCGTTGGGACGAACCTCCGTATCATGATTCTCCACGAAGGTAACTGCATATTGGCGATAGTTACCGCTTTTGTACGAACTGCTAACAAGTGGATGGTTGCCATCATTCGTATAGCCCAAGTATCGCCAATCATTGTTATCAACGGCATTGCGTACCACATACTTAAACTGGAAGTCAAAGGCTGCAGAGGTGTTCTCGGCATAGTCAATCCAACCGCTGATGGTACTGGAACTGTCCCAGCATTCACCAACAGAGAATTGTGGCTTAGCATAGTTGTTGTAGTCTCTAACATATGAAGCCCAAAAGCCCTTCACCATATCGTAGCGGAAGCCCACATACCCTAGGTCATCAAGGAGCATCTTGGTATATGCCTTACACGTATTCTGAACATTCTCGCTATGGTGGTCAAGGTCACGCATACCATCCCAGCCTTCACCAGAATCATCGTTAGAGCTGAGTGAATAGCCATTGTTATTAGCCCATGTCAACGTGGCACCGCCATCGTCATTGCGACAAATGTCAGTAGATTGGAGCTGATAGGTAACGCCTTTGTATGTCTCTGCAGGGAAATCGACCCAGTTGCTGACGTTCTTACGGTGATTCACAACCACGTCGGCTATAGTTCCTAGTCCCTTCTCTTTGAAGGTACTAATCATGGTTCTCAGTTCCTGTTCCGTACCAAACGAACTCGTATAATGGTTACCTCCAGGAAACCAGTAGAAGTCATCGTAACCCATAGACTGCCCATCACAGTTACCGCTTTGCGGAACCCAGATAAGGTCGAATGTGGCAGCCAATTCATCGGCCTGATTAGTAAGTTTTGTCCACTGTGTAGCACTAAAGGAATCCCAATAGAACCCCTGCAGCATCACACCGCCGTAGCTAGCAGGCCATCCTGTTATATTCTGTCCCATCATCATCATGGGCACAAGGAGCGAGAGTAAGGTGGTGTAGATTTTCTTCATTGCTATTTTAGTTTTTCAGTTGTAAAGGCGGCCCACAATAAATGTGGAGCCGCCTTCATGAATATCAATACTTTTACTTATTGTGCAACGATAGCAAATTCGCCAGTGATATCGTTGAGATAGAAGGCATACGTTCCGGCGGGAACATAAATGTTGGCACCGTTTCCTACGCCTTGTCCGTAGAAGTTAGCATCAGATACTGTCAGTTCTGCACCCCAGTTGACACCCCAGTCGTGGTTAGCACGGAACTTCAGACCACCGTCAGAGACAGTACCAACTGCATACCAGTTGTGAGGAGTGACCTGAGTCATATCCATATCGCCACCCCAACCGTTGAAGTCGCCGATAACACCGATGGCATTGTATTCGGTGGGATTCTGGTTACCAAGTTTCGTCCATGAGTAGGTCATGGATGACAGGTCGAAAGTGAAAGTATAGAACTCTGCGCTAGGAGCCGAGATGGCCTGTGCACCGCTGTTGATAATGGCACCGCTAGGTGAATTGTCACCATCGACAACACATCCGTATGCAGCATCCCAATTGCCGATGTCAAGTTTGTTCCAAATCTTGAGGTCCCACGCACCAGTGAACTTAGACGTATAGGACATCACGGTAGCAGACTGCGGATAGAGCAGTGCCGTACGTGCACCCTCTGCATTCCAACCAGGCAGTGCGCCAACCATGTAGAACTGAGATGCTACGGGAGTGATGACATAGCTATACTCCATCATATTGATGGTAATCTGCAGGAATGCAGCAGTACCTGCAGGTACGCAGAACGAGTGGTCACCACCAAGGTTGTAGCGATAGTCAAAGTAGCCAGACATGTCAGTGCTCTCGCCCTTGACACCAAAGAGCTTCGTCCAATCGCCATTGCCGATAGCCTCGCAAGCCTCGTCATCACCAATCGCAAACCAAGTATCACCGCTGGAAGCAGGAATGACAATGGTGAAAATCGGATCGTCATAAACACCGACATCACTGTGGCTGAACTTCTGTGCCTTAGAAGCAGCAGAGCCTGCCCAGTCGAGCGTACCACCAATGACATAGTAGTTCTGCGAAATCTTCGGAGCAGTCAGCGTCACGTTCAGAACAGTGTTGGCCGTGTTGGCAATGGACTGACCATCGATGAGCGTGTAGGCTGTAATAGCAAGATTCAGCACACGAGGCGTAGGAGCCTTACCATAGAGTGACTCCACGATACTCTTCAGTTCTTCAGCAGAAATCCTACCATTGGCATCTGTCAAAGTGCTGATAGCATCAGAACCTTCTGCACCCGTAATTTTAACTTCATATTCAGTAATACCCTTCTGAGAGCTAGTAATCTTAGGAACAAACAATTGTACCTCCTCGGCAGTCAGGGTAGCATAGTCAATGGCAGCAGCAGGAGCAACGTCCAGCGAGACGCTTTGAGGTGTCTCAGGACCATTAGCCATGGGCTCTACCCAACTTTCATACTTGTCGGAACCGCAACTCGTCATGAGCAGCAAAAGTCCCATCGTATATAATAGCTTTTTCATACTTTTTCTGTCTTTTTATCAGTTACTCAAAAAACATATACTGACCAGTGATGTCGTTGAAGAACACCTTATAGTCACCAGCCTTGGCAGGAATATTGCTACCTTCGTTCACACCTGTACCATAGGGGAAGGTCGCTGCACCCCAGTTGACTTCCCAGTTGCCGTTAGAAGTAAACTTCAACTCGGCATCCTCACCAAGACTCAGAGATGCATACCAACAGTGATTCTCTGCCTTATCATGAGTCTCGACAGCCGTCATGCCGTCACCGGCAGCATCCCAGCCGTTCTGGCTACCAGGAATAGCCATGCTTGCAAATGTCTTGACGGTTTTGTCGTACGGTTCGATGGTAACGGAGTTAGCCTTTGTATCAACATATACGGTGTAGTAACCGTCTTTGCGGATACCGATATTGTGGTTGTCTCCGTCAAGGTCGTCGTACTGGTCACCATTGGTAAGGTTCGTGAAGTTGAGCTGTGTGTTCCAGTCACCAGGAGTCAGCACAAGCTTGAACTGACCATCCTTCGGGAAGAAGCCAGTGAAGGAAATCTTACCAGTGCCTGTTGCCTTGTCATATTCTTCACCCTCGATGGGGAGCAGTGGAACAAGGTCCTTGCTGATAGAAGAGTTGCCCCAAGAGCCGTCAGCAATGCAATTGCCGACAAGATACCAAATAACAGGAGCAGCATCCTTCAGCTCTACATAATAGGGAATGACGCTCAACTCTACAGTATTGGAGTAAATCTTAGACCCTGCGTAGTCAGAAACCACACGGGCATAGAGTTTCTGGGAAGCGGGAACAGCATTTTCTGCCCACTGGGCAATCTGCTGCAGGCCCTTGGCCAGAAGACTGGCATCAACAGAAGCATTACAAGTGCTGAAGATGTTGTCGAGCATAACGTAGTCAGCTACGGTTGCACCCGTTTCGTCAGCCAGAGCCTCAGCAACTGAGGTGTTAAAGCTGTTACTCATAGAGAACTGCATCTGGTACTGTGCTGCTACGGGGAAACCGCCGTAGTTGGGCTGTGACCAGGAGAAGTTCAGACCGGTTGATTTTGCCAAGTCGATATTCGATGCTGAATAGGCAGGCTGGTTCAGAGTGAACGTTGTCGGATTCAGCAGCGTCGGATTGTTGCTCAGGTCATCGCTGCAGGCGGTGAACAGGCATACGCCACAAAGGAGCATCAATGTTGACTTTATTATCTTTTTCATATCTTCGATTAATCTTTAGTGTTTAATCTTTAATGTCTAATCTTAGTAACCAGGATTCTGCTCGTTGTTGTAAGTAGGCAACTGAGAAGCCGGGATGGCATAGATGTTACGGAAGGTCTCGAAGTTACGACCAGCGTACGTACCGCCCTTCCACTGCCATGTGTAACCAGTGTTACCACCAAACTTGCCGAAGCGGATAAGATCCACGCGGCGACGCCCTTCGAAATAGAACTCACGGCTCCACTCGTCGAGGATGTCATTCAGAGAATAGCCAGTACGCTGTGTGGCATGAGCACGTCCGCGAAGTGCATTGATGGCAGCAACACCGTCTGTTGTTGCAGTACCATTGTTCTGGCGAGCTGTAGCCTCGGCATAGGTCAGATAAGCCTCTGCCTTGCGGAACAGGAAGAAGTCTGCATCCATGAATGTTGCGTCATGACCACTGCTACCGTCGCTCTTGTAGTTGATGAACTTGGCAACAGCATAGCCATTCTTGAAGGTAGCACGATCGAGGTTGTTGATTTCGCGGTCAACACCATCAAAGATGGCACGGTCGTCACCAGCAGCCACTACCATGTCGTAGGCAGGAACCTGAGGAGCATCGAGGTTGGGGAAGAACTTCTGGATCAGGCTCGGACGAGTACGGTTACCACCCCATACCTGACCAGAAAGGCCGTTAGTGCCATTAGGATCGTTGGGGTTGGCATGCATATCGCTGTCGAAGCTACCAGCACAGAGGAACTGTGAAGTACCCCAACTGGTTGTCTTCAGACCATCACAGAGGATGGGGAAGATTCCCTCGTAGGCCGCATCACTCTCACCATTGTCACCCATGAAGAGCATCTGGTAAGCAGACCAGCCGTTAACAGATTTTGTATTCAGACGATAGTCAGAGTCCATCACCTTCTTGGCATATTCAGCAGCCTTGGCCCACTCAGCATGGCCAGTATAAACCTCAGCATTGAGGTAGATACGTGAAAGGAGTATCCAGGCAGCAGCCTTGTCAACGCGTCCGTAACCGGCATCGCTTGACTTCTTGGCTTTCGGTGCCGAGAGGTTGGGCTCAACGTTCTCGGTCAGTTCCTTAACCAGCCAGTCGTAGATTTCCTGACGGCTCAGGATGACAGGTTCGGACAGTGTCTCAGCAAACGGAACGCGTCCGAAAGCATCCATCAGGAAATAGTAGTGCATGGCCCGGAGGAAACGAACCTCGGCAGTCATCGTAGCATCGTGGTCGGCTGCAATAGCAAGATACTGATTGCAGTAGGTGATGCTAGTAGTCAGACGTGCAAAGTATCCGTTGAGCATCGGGTGCGACTCGTCATAGGTGTTGAAGCATGACTGTTCAATACCGTCGTCACCCCAGCCGTTGATGGCCTCGTCAGTAGGCAGCTCGTTAGAGTTCCACAACTGGCGGATGTAACCTGAGGTACCACCGTCGATACCGTCGATGTCGCAGTCACCGTTACCACCACCGTTTCCTGCCATGGCAATTGTTGCATAGCATTTGTTGAACAGGCCTTCAGGACTTACCTCGGTTGAGAGGTTCGGGTCCAGTGGCGTCAC
>Ga0310786_10002799_pt1 | contig 26123 bp, 18 predicted proteins | sample AusTroGonzalo_MG_FD_203881 | JGI IMG/M metagenome (GOLD analysis project Ga0310786, IMG submission 203881) | Bovine rumen microbial communities from tropical cattle in Woodstock, Queensland, Australia - Gonzalo_03 (v2) (version 2) | ecosystem: Host-associated > Mammals > Digestive system >...
CGTCGAGCGTGTCGAAGATGCCCAGCATCTCTTTCTCCAGGGAAGCCATCCCCTCTGTGTCGCCTTGCTCATACGCCGTCTTGTATTCGGCGAAACGCTGCTCGAACTGGTTGCTCAGCCACTGGCGTGTCAGGTTCACCAGGTCGAATTCGTAGGCAGAACCCTCGCCCTGAGCCGCCAGCATGTGTTCAATCACTTCGCGTAACTTCTCGTTCTCGTAGTTGAACCGCACGCTGGAGTGATAGGAAGTCGAGCGCTGGAACGAAGGCCGCAGGTTCATGATCGGGCTGTGGCCCGGCACCGAACGCTGGATGTAAATCTCGTCGAAGAGCTCCTTCCAGGCCGCACGCGCCTCGTCACTGTCCACGCCGGAGCGGCTCCAGGCCAGCTGCGCGGCATAGTCGTCGAGGTTCTGGTGCTGCGGGAAATTCCAGGCCTTCTCGAAAATGAACTGATACATGAACGGATTGCAGTCGAAGCCTTCCAGCGTCGAGCCCAGCCCCTTGAAGGACGGCCCGGCCTCGGCGAAGGCCCCCTCGATCAAATCGGAAACTTCCTTGATGTTGCCCGCCAGGAAAGTGTTGCCGCCAAAGTTGCCGAGGTAGCACCAGATGAACGGGATCCCGTAGTAACTCTGCGTCTTGCGCCAGACTTCCATCCGCTCGCAGTAATAGTCGAGCAGGATCGAATGCTCAGCCGGGTAGGAGGTCAGGAAGGCCTTCACTCGCTCGTCGGAATCGCCTTCAAACCAGTATTTCCGCTCGTTGTAGAAAAGCCAGGTCATCTGCAGCCAGGTCGCGTTGGGATCGGCAGCGGCCAGCGATTCGTAAACGCCGTGGCTCACGCGGCCCAGGTAGGCCGGATCCCAGCTCTTGGGAATCATCTCGTTGAAGATGTCGATGCCATAGACATGGTCGGTGCCGTAGATCGCAACTTCCTTTTCGAGGAAAAGTTTCTGGATCTCGGGGAAAAGCTTGTCTTCCGGATCGAGGAACCAGGGATAGTCTTCCAGCGCAAAGCCCGCCCAGTCGCTCATGCGTTCGATCTTCGCCTCGGGATAGATACGGCTGAGTTCCGGCGGAACGTGGCCGGCGAAGGCCGGCAGCACCGGTTTCATGTTGAGCTCACGCTCGCGGGCCACGATCTTCTTCTGCAGGGCTTCCTGCCCTTCGAGCCAGGATTTCGGCAGCGGGCCGCCCCAGCGGTCGATGTTCAGCATGCGGTGCCAGGGCAGGTGCGCAGGTCCGGTGAAATAGCTGCGGACCTCTTCGTCCGTCAGGCCCAGTTCCGTCCATACCTGGTACCACACGGATTCCTGGCCGGTGATGGCGAGCGGAAGGTTGATGCCGTTGAGGGCCATCCAGTCGATGAAGTATTCCCATTCCCGCCATCCCCACCAGGGCATCGTGTAGCCGTAGGTGCAGTAGTTCAGGAAGAAACGTTCCGGCACGCGTGCTTCCATCCGCACCGGCTCGTCGACGCGTGGCAGCGTCGTAGGCATCGTGCCCCTGTCCCAGGAGAACCAGCCGATGTTCACATGGCAGTAATATTTCAGGTAGTAGTTGAGGCCCACGGCCATGGAGTTGGCGTTGTTGCCACCGATGGCGATCTTGCGGCCTTCCATTCCGAGGGTGAAGAAGTCGCAGGTATCAGCCGGCAGGGTCTTGAAAGTGAAATTTTCGGCTTGGAACGGGATGATGCGGTTGGCCAGCGCGGCGGCGGCCTGTGCATCGGGGGTCCCGTCATCGGCGGGCTTGCTGCAGCCGACAGTCAGCAGGGCCGACAGGGCCAGCGCAAAAACGAAGAGTTTTTTCATGGTTCAGGCGGTTTATCGGAACAGTTTTTCTATTTTTTCAACGATGCCGGGATCGGACGCATTGCCGACCAGGCTGGGTTTCAGGTAGTGGCACGGGTGCTCTTTCTGGAAACGGGCCTGCCCGCCGCCGGTGACGTTCAGCATGGCCACGGCGTCGCGCGGCAGCTTGCCGGCCTCGAAGGCGTTGACCATGCCCTTGAGCGCCACGGCCGCGGCTTCATGGATGTCGATGCCCTCGGTCTCGAGGAAGAGCTGCTTCATGGAGGCTATGTCTTGATTGGTAGCACATTCTACGTCGCCGCCGGCATCCAGCAGGGCGTCGTAGACGCCGCCCCGCAGGCTGTACGGCGGCCGCCGGTTCGACAGCACCTTGGCGTCGATTTCCAGCGCCTGTACGCGGGCCTTCTCGTCGTCCATCGGCAGCAGCGGGCGGCTGGCGGCTTTCCAGGCGTTGTACATGGGCAGGAACGGCACGTTCTGCGAAGGGTAGAGTTTCATCTTGTGGCTCCCGAAGCGGCCGTCTTCGAGCAGGCGGAGATTGGCCTCCCACGCGGCGATGGTGCCGGTGCCCGATCCGATGGCCTGGAAATAGGCGTCGGGGATGCGTCCCAGGACTTTGGCGGCGGAGAGCACGGTGGTGGCCATGCCGTCGCGGCGGGCGACGTTCTTGGCGCCGCCTTCGGCGAAGAACAGGGGAGAGGTGCAGGCTGCGTCGCCGAGGGCGATGGCGTCGAAATAGTCGGTGCCGCGCGGCGAGCAAATGAGTTTCACGCAGTCGTTCAGGGGTTTCTCGAACCAGAGTGCATCAATGTTTTCTTCCGGCACGCTGAGCAGCAGCGGAATGTTGTTTTCGGAGCATACCTTGGCAAATGCGCGGGCCGTGTTGCCGGCCGAGGCGACCACCAGCACGCGTTTCTCCCCGTCGGGGATGCGGGCGCACACGCTGTAGGCCTCCGTCTCCTTGAAGGAGCAGGTGGTCATGCCGGCGCCTTTTTCCGGCCACCAGCCGGAGAAGGCGATATAGAGATTCGGAAGACCCAGTTTCGCGCCGAGTTTTTCGCTGTGGTAGGTGACAGTAGGCGCGGATCCTTTCAGCATCCGCCGCACCGGCATCCAGTCAGCGAACTGGTAGATGCCCCATTCTTCGGGGCCGAACTCAATCTGTTTCTTCTCATAGATGGCACGCACCAGCGATGGCTCCTTGCATTCAGGATCCGCCAGTGTCCATCCGGCATCCTCGAACCGCCGGCCCGTCGCCACCGTCTCGAGGACATATTTCGTAGGTTTGAATTCTTTCATAGGTTTTCAATAGTCGTTGAATCCTACAAATATAGCAAAAATTCGCGAAACCTGCACTCGGAGAGAGGCACCGCCAAACTGTGACACGCATAGTTTGCTCACAATTCCTCCAAAAGGCTGTGGCGTGGAACGACCCTTGTCATGGGATCGTTCCACGCGGAATCGCGCAGGCCGTCTCCCGAAGCAATCGTCGGTGTCACAAGTTAACGGAAACCGCATACTTTTGAAAAAACCGAATAAAGAGCAGGCGAAGATTATCCACAAGTCCTCGGTTTTTCTCGATTATTTTGTAAATTTGACGCGAGGAAAGAAATCTAATTTTTTCAGCTATGATACACAAAGCACCTTATGAAAAGCCGCAGTCGGAGATTGTCTGGCTTGCCGGACCGACGGTCCTCAAAACTGGCTCGAATAATCGAGGAGAAGAGTTTTTCTATGAAGAAATTTATGGAGTTTGGGAGGAGGAGCAATGAAAAAGTTGCTGATATTTGGATTGGGCGCCCTCATGTTGGGGCTCCTGTCCAACTCGTGTGCCGATCCGCTTACGCCGGTCGTGATCGAGAAAGAACAGAAACAACAGCCGGAAGCCCCCAAGACGGTATCCTTCCAGGCCACGCTGGAACAAATCGTTGATGAAACCAAGACAACACTCGACGGTGACCTCAAGGTTGTGTGGAGTGCTGGTGATGCAATCAGAGTCTATAGTCCGAATTACGACCCATCTGGTGCGGTATTTACGCTGACAAATGGTGCCGGTATGCAAACAGGTACTTTTGAGGGACCCGATATAGGTGGTGGTCCGTACTATGCTATTTATCCAAATTCTGAAGCCGTAGAAGTTCCGAATACTTATACGTCTATTGAGAGCAACAACTATTTCGAAGTACGGGTTTTGCCTTCCCACTATTATGCTGCGAACAGTTTTGGAGACGGAAGCAATATATCCTGGGCCTATTCGACAACTTTGGACAACCTGTCTTTCCAGAACGTTTTCGGAGCGGTGATGTTTTCTTTGACAGGCACGGCGAAGATCAAAATGATCAATCTCTATACCCGGGGGAGTGAATTGCTGAGCGGAACCTTGCGTGTTTCGGATCCGAAAGGCACGGTGGCTTATTCGATGAGGGGAACGCGGGAAGAAATGACGCAACGCAGGCAAATTATGATGGGTGATGGTGTCCAACTCAGTAGCACTTCTACCTATTTTTATATCTCCGTTCCCGCAGGAGCGCTGGCCAACGGTTTCTTCGTGGAGATTATTGACGCTGCCGGCGGTGCGATGATCAAAAGCGCAGCGGCCAACAGTAATAATGTGGTCAACCTTTCCAAGATCCGTAGGATGCCGTCATTCGCATACGCTCCGCAATACAAAAAAACATTCCTTTTGGAATCTGATGATTTTGCAGCCTATAGCGGAGTAATTGCGAGTTCGACTTCGACTGAGAAAGAATGTACATATACTGAAGGTGATAGCCAGTATTCTTTCCTCAACACGGACAGCAAGCGTACAGTACGTTTCCAGGATTGGAGTGATGGCTATTCGCTCTCTCTCGAGATTTCTCCGAAGACCTTGACGCTCAATTCAACGCCGGCGGTGACAGTAACGCCGCAGGGCGCGACGGGAGCGATTGCTTCCCAAACCGGTGCTTCGATGAAAGTGATCAAGCAGACGGTGGAACGCGCCTGGCTCTACGATTCAGGCAACAATCAAGGTTATGTCATTAAGCTGGAGGACTAAGCTATGAAACGGATTTTTGCAATTATCAGTCTGGCGCTCCTTTTCTGTAGCGTGTCGCTGCAGGCAGCGCCTGTTACGCCGAGTCAGGCCATGGATATCGCCAAGAAGATCTTTGCTGCTCAGCCGGCGACGAAAGCCGGTACCGGAACGTTGAAAATTGTCTGGGACGGGGAAGATGTGGCCACCAAGGCGGCACAGCCCGCTTTCTATGTAATTGCTCGCGACGGTGGTGGTTTCGTCATCGTCGCTGGTGACGACAATGTAACGCCCATCCTTGCTATCTCCGACCATAGTGAATTCAAGGTCGAAGGCATGCCGGAAAACGTGAAATGGTGGATGGAGCGCATGAAGGCTTATGTCCGCTCTTCAACCAGCCAGACGCTGGACGTCCGCGATCAGTGGTCGAAGTTGACCGATACCAAGGCGGGTGCTGCCATCACAGGAACGGTGACCGTTGTCAGTGATTACCCGACGCCGGAGTGGGGGCAGGGTGCTACGTACCATGAAGGTCAATCTGACGAACGGCAGGTTTTCAATTCCAGATGTCCGAAAGTGGATGGTAACTATACGATCACAGGTTGCGTGGCGACGGCTATTGGTGAGGTAATGACAACCTTGAGCGGTCTATCTTTGTATTCAGATGTCATGCCAGGTCATGGAATAGGCACCGTTGAGCCATACGAATTACCTTCTAAATATTCTAAGGATGGTTATGTTCCGGCTAACACCCCTAATAATTTGGAGGATACTGTCTATGTTTGGGCCAATCTTCGTCAATTGACTGGCACGGAGGCCATCAAAAAAGCTATCGCTGATGGAAATGGTGCTTGGGTTGACAACATGGATCAGCTGCTGGCAGACGTGGGTGCCGTGATGCATGCATACTATCGTGCTGACAATACCAGCGCATATACGCAGCAGACCGCTGACTCGATGGCCAAGTACTATGGCTTCAACAAGGCCGCCTATTTTGATAGGGCAGCCAATTATTCTGCTCATCAGTGGCGGGAAAAACTGAAAGGCCAACTGGCTATTCGCCCGATTGTCTACAGCGGGAGAACGGAGGACGACAAATATGGTCATGCTTTTGTTTTTGACGGCTATGGCACCTATGGAGGAGCAGATGTATTCCATGTCAACTTTGGATGGAACGGCTCCTGCAATGGCTATTATTATGAGACCAATCTGGATGTAGACACGGAGAAACCCCAGTTTAATTATTCCTGGGAATGCGGCGCCGTCTTTGATTTCTATCCCGCTCCGAACTCAACTGTTCCCATCAAACTGGAAGCTGTCTATGGTGGTGAAGATTTTCCTGGAGTTATCGCCGAATTAGTTTCGCCTGGTAAGTATGTTCTTTACGGTTACATTAGCAATACCGGGAAAGTTGCGTATGATGGAAAAGTCAAATTCGCAGTGCGGAAAAAGAACGGAAGTATCCAGGATATTGAAGGAGCAATCACATCGTTCTCGCTTAATGTTAATGCCATTCACAGCGTTGGTATCATCGATGGGGAGTTTGCGGTTCTTTTCCCCATCTCTGGCATCTCCTTCGGCGACCAGGTGGTCTGCTATTATAAAGAAGACATGACGAAAGCGGATAGCGATGCATCAGCCTGGAGACTGCTCCCCGGCCCGATTGCTACGGCCATATCCGCGTGGCCGCTGACGCCATCCGCTTTCATCAAGACGGAATCTTCTTATAGTCTGAACGACTGGTTCGTTTTCGAGTTGATGAATAACAATTACATCTATCCGAAAACGACATGGACGATTACGGATCCCGATGGACAAACTACCACTTATCAGCAATCAGATAAGGAATTCCAACTCACAAAGACGGGTAAATACAAGATTCAGGCAGCCACGGCCCAGACCGCTGGTACCGTCCTCGAAAACCTTGTGACCATCATCACCGTCGGCAGCCCCAGCAGTTCCAGTAGCAATCGGTAATTTACATATGAAACGCATCCTCTCCATCCTTCTGCTTTTCCTCTGCGCGCTGTCGCTGCAGGCAGCACCCGTATCTGCCAACCGGGCACTGGATATTGCGAAAAAAATCTTTGCGGCGCAGCCGGCGACCAAGGCGGGCGGCGGGGCGTTGCGCATTGTCTGGGACGGGGAAGAAGTGGCCACCAAGGCGGCAGCGCAGCCGGCGTTTTATGTGATTGCCCGTGACGGCGGCGGTTTCGTCATTGTCGCCGGTGACGACAACGTGCGGCCCATCCTGGCCATTTCCGACCACAACGAATTCAAGGTCGAAGGCATGCCCGCCAACGTCAAGTGGTGGATGGACCGCATGAAGGCTTATGTCCGCGCCACCACGATACAGGAACCTGAAGTGAAGGCGCTATGGGCGAACCTTATCTCCACCAAAGCCGATGCAAGCGTTCCGACTGCCGATGTGACCAATAAGGTAGAGCACCTGACGCCGGAGTGGAGCCAGGGTAATACTTACCATAAAGGCCAGGCTGATGAACGGCAAATTTTCAATTCCAAATGTCCGAAAGACGCGGATGGCAACTATACGTTTACAGGCTGCGTGGCAACGGCTATTGGCGAAGTGATGACGACCTTGAGCGGTCTTTATCCGGATGTCATGCCGACATGCGGCACGGGTACGATTGCGCCGTATACTGCGATATCCGGCTATGTATCTGCTTCGACGGTTGAGAAACCTTATGTGCTGAATGCTAGCTATGATTGGGCAAACCTGCGCCAACTGACTGGTACTGATGCTATCAAGGCGGCTGCCGATAACTGGACGCACTGGGATTGGCTTGACAACATGGATCAGTTGCTTGCTGATCTGGGTGCTGTGATGCATTCAATCTATAGCGCAGGAGGTACAGGCGCAATTGCAGAGCTGACTGCCGGCTTGATGGCCGAGTTTTTTGGCTTCAACAAGGCCGCCTATTATGATAAGGCAGCCGATTATTCTGCTCGTCAGTGGCGGGAAAAATTGAAAGGTCAGTTGGCTGAACGTCCTATTATCTATAGAGGCGATACTTCAGATTATCAATCTAGCCATGCTTTTGTGTTTGACGGCTATGGTACATATGGAGGAGCAGATGTCTTCCATGTCAACTTCGGATGGAGCGGTTATTGTAATGGCTATTATTATGAGACCAATCTGGACACGGGTAGCTACAATTTCTCCTGGAATTGCGGCGCCATCTTCGATTTCTATCCGGACCCGTCGTCGACCTATCGCAAGATCATCAAATTGTATTCCTCAAACATGGGATCTCCTTTCGGATTTAGCTATACGGTCAGCGCTCCGGCCACCAAGGGGGACCTTATTTTAACGGATTGGATCGCTTATCTTAACGAAGGGCATGATCCCTATGACGGAAAGGTTCGACTGGCAGCACTGAACGAGAAAGGGGATGTCGTGCAGGAATTATATGAGAGGGACTTTGCGACTTATCCGCTTGATCCGGGTGGTGGCTTTATAGTTTGTTTGAATGAGCAGGACGATACCCATATTGCATTTGACATGTCCTTGGGCGACAGGATTGTCCTTCAGTATACTGTTGATGACAGAAATGAAGTATGGGAGAAGGTGACGAGTACACTGCTCCCCGATTCTTTCATCGATGAACTTCCGCTGATACCCCTGGCCTTCATCCGGACGGAAGATTCCTACAAAGTGGGGGATTGGTTCGACTTGAGGCTCATGAACCACGACCGGATCTATGCCGGTACGAAATGGACCTTTACGGACCCGGATGGGAAGGCGGTCACGATCGAACAGTCCGAACGTGAATTCCAACTGACGAAGAAAGGTGTCTGGATGATCGAAGCCGCTGTTGCTCCTGAACCCGGCGCCGACCCTGTTAAGACCATAACTACTTATATTTCTGTCAGATAATAATATTGAACTTAATATTGACGATCATGAAAACGTCGCTTATCCGTAAACATGGCTGGCTGATTGTGCTTTTTTTCTGCCTGTCTGCCTGCGTACCTTGGTCTTATTTCTATCCTTCGCTGGCTCCCGAGATGGAGAGAAGCTGGTCGATTACCGCATCGATTGAGCCGGTACAGGGCGGGGAATCTGCGTATCTGGATGTCTGCTGGCAAAAAGGTGACAAGATCAAGGTGTTCAATGCGGACCATCCCGAAGGGCTGGTCTATGAGCTGATGGAACTGGACGAGGGGAAAACGACCGGCCGCTTCTTAGGCGATACACTGACGGGAGACGGCCCTTTCTATGCAGTCTATCCCGCCAACCAGGCTGTCGGTTCGCTTCCTGAGCTTTCGCTGGTGATTCCTCCTGTCCAAATCTATGAGCCCGGAACCCTGGGGCGTGGAGCCAGTCTGGCGATTGCCAAAGGAAACAGTCTGGGCGACCTGCAGTTCCGGAGCGTCGGTGGCTTGCTGAAAGTGACGGTCAAGGGCTCCGACGCGCTCATGTCCGTCAACCTGTATGCGACAGACGGTGATTTCCTGCAGGGGACGGCCGGCCTCGATCTCAATGCCGAGTTTCCGGCCCTTGTCATTCCTCCGGTCAGCGAAAGCACCAGTGCTGTCTCGCTGGAAGTCGGGGGTGTCAAGCTCAATCTGGGCGGAAGTCCTTTCTATATCTTCCTGCCTGCGGAAGCCCTGTACGGAAGGTTCCAGGTCGAAGCCATCGATACAGAAGGCAAGGCGATGCTCCATACCGTGGATGCGGCTGCCTCCGGCCGCATCGAACGCGCCCGCATTCATCCGCTGCCGGCATTCAGCTACAGACCGCGCTATCAGGAAGACTTCCTGACATCCAAGGATTTGGCCAGTGCCGGGACTGGCGCTGCCCAGTCGGATACATGGGCCCCGTTCGTGTCCTTTACCCGGCAGTCGGGCCAATATATGCAGCAGGAGGAAGAGGACCGGATGACGGCCGGTATCCAGGATTGGCGGAACCGTCGAGCTGTTTTACTGACCGTTCCCCTTGATCTGTCCCTGGACGCCTCCGTTGAGGCCGACGTCAAGGTATATGGGAATGTCGACGGGATGGACAGTGGTTCGGCTTCTTTGCGGGTTGTCAAGCAGTTCGGCCCCAGGACCTGGCTGGTGGACGAAGCCAGCGGAAACGGTTACATCATTCGCTAGGCAGGAGGAAGGACCATGAAAACGCGTGTTTTCGCCTTCCTGTCGGCCCTCTTCATTTTCGGAGTCAGCCTGTCGGCGGCGCCCGTCTCTCCGGGCCGGGCATTGGATATCGCGAAAAAGATTTTCGCAGCGCAGCCCGCGACCAAGGCGGGCGGTGGGGCGTTGCGCATCGTCTGGGACGGGGAAGAAGTGGCCACCAAGGCGGCGGTGCAGCCGGCGTTTTATGTCGTGGCCCGCGACGGCGGCGGCTTCGTCATCGTCGCGGGTGACGACAATGTGCCGCCCATCCTGGCCATTTCCGACCACAACGAATTCAAGGTCGAAGGCATGCCCGCCAACGTCAAGTGGTGGATGGACCGCATGAAGGCTTATGTCCGCGCCACCACGATACAGGAACCTGAAGTGAAGGCGCTATGGGCGAACCTTATCTCCACCAAAGCCGATGCAAGCGTTCCGACTGCCGATGTGACCAATAAGGTAGAGCACCTGACGCCGGAGTGGAGCCAGGGTAATACTTACCATAAAGGCCAGGCTGATGAACGGCAAATTTTCAATTCCAAATGTCCGAAAGACGCGGATGGCAACTATACGTTTACAGGCTGCGTGGCGACGGCTATTGGCGAATTGGTGACGACCTTGAGCGGTCTTTATCCGGATGTCATGCCGACATGCGGCACGGGTACGATTGAACCGTATACCGCGAAATCCGGCCATGTTTCTGCTTCGACCGTTGAGAAACCTTATGTACTGAATGCAAGCTATGATTGGGAAAACCTGCGCCAACTGACCGGTACTGATGCCATCAAGGCAGCTGCCGATAACCGGATGCACTGGGATTGGCTTGACAACATGGATCAGTTGCTTGCTGACCTGGGCGCCGTGATGCATTCAAGTTATAGCGCAGAAAGTACAAGCGCAGATACACAGCAGGCTGCCAACTTGATGGCCAAGTATTTTGGCTTCAACAAGGCCGCCTATTATGATAAGGCAGCCAATTATTCTGCTCATCAGTGGCGGGAAAAACTGAAAGGGCAACTGGCTGAACGTCCCATCATCTATAGGGGCAATACTTCAGACATGCAATATGGACATGCCTTTGTGTTTGACGGCTATGGTCTCTATGGTGGAGCAGATGTCTTCCATGTGAACTTTGGATGGAATGGTTTCTGCAATGGTTATTATATTGAAACCAATCTGGATGCTGACTATGGGTATCCGAATTTTTCCTGGAATTGCGGCGCCTTTTTCGATTTCTATCCGGCTCCTGAATCGACCTGGCCTAAAATAATCAAGTTGATTCCCGAAAACGGATATGGATTCCGTTATTTCGGAAACGCACCGGTCGCCAAAGGGGACCTGCTTCTGATAGATTGGTTCCGTGTCTCCAACAAGGGTAAAGAAACTTTTGACGGAAAGTTGCGTGTGGTGGCGTTGAACCGGAACGGGGATGTCCTGCAGGTTTTGGATGAATCGGACCGGAAGGATTATCCGGTGCCCCCCACATATTCCTTCAAATGGTGCTTCAACGAACAGGACGATATTCATATCCTGTTTGACATTTCCCTGGGTGACAGGATTGTCCTTCAATACCCTGTCGACGACAGGAATGAAGTTTGGCAGCAGGCGAAGGGATCCCTAGATGACGACAGCTTCATCTATGAACTTCCGCTAATCCCCCTGGCCTTCATTCGGACCGAAGATTCCTACAAAGTGGGGGATTGGTTCGAATTCGCCTTGATGAACCACGACCGGATCTATGCAGGCACGAAATGGACTTTCACAGACCCGGACGGAAAGGCTGTCACGATCGACCAGTCCGAGCGTGAATTCCAGCTGACAAAGAAAGGCATCTGGATGATCGAGGCCGCCGTCGCTCCCGAAGTGGGCGCCGACCCTGTCAAGACCCTCACAACCTACCTTGAAGTGAAGTGATCTGACTTATGAAACGCATCCTCTCCCTCCTCCTGTTTATCCTCTGCACGTTGTCGCTGCAGGCAGCGCCTGTCTCTCCGGGCCGGGCATTGGATATCGCGAAAAAGATTTTCGCAGCGCAGCCCGCGACCAAGGCGGGTGGTGGGGCGTTGCGCATCGTCTGGGACGGGGAAGAAGTGGCCACCAAGGCGGCGGTGCAGCCGGCGTTTTATGTCGTGGCCCGCGACGGCGGCGGCTTCGTCATTGTCGCCGGTGACGACAACGTGACGCCCATCCTGGCCATTTCCGACCACAACGAATTCAAAGTCGAGCGCATGCCGGAGAATGTGAAATGGTGGATGGACCGCATGAAGGCATTCGTCCGTTCCGCAAAGGCCCAGTCGCCCGAAGCACGTGCGCAGTGGGCGAAATTCACCGGTACCAAGGCGGGTTCCGCCATTACTGGAACAGTCACTGTCATCAGTGAGCACCTGACCCCGGAATGGGACCAGTACGGCACCCTGTCGGGCAGGCCGGTGTACAATTCTAAGTGCCCGGTCGTCGATGGGAAGTATACGTTGACGGGCTGTGCAGCTACGGCTGCAGGCGAACTCTTGACGACCCTGAGCGGCATCTATCCCAGCCAGATGCCAGTACGGGGAGAAGGGACCGTACCGCCATACGAGCCCGAGGAAGGTTGTGTTTCGGCCTCGACGCCGGAGCATCCCTATGTGCTGGGCGCTGACTATGACTGGGCGGGATTGCGTTCCCTGACGGGCAAAGAGGCCATCTTGAAAGCCCTCGAAAACGGGCAGGATGACCTGGTCGACAACATGGACCAGTTGCTGGCAGACCTCGGCGCCACGCTGCAATCCTACTATGCCGTTGACGGGACAAGCGTTAATATATTTATTATCGCTGATGCGCTGATCAGGTACTACGGGTTCAACAAAAACGCCTATCTCGCATCCGCTTCCAATTATACCCGTCATCAATGGCGGGAAAAGCTGAAAGGCGAGCTGGCAGTCCGTCCGCTCTTTTATATGGGGTTTACCGAAGACATGACCGGCGGTCATGGGTTTGTTTTCGATGCTTACGGGCAATTCGAAGGCGAGGATGTGTTTCACATCAATTTCGGATGGGGCGGCGATAGTAACGGCTATTACTATGAGGGCAACTATGATACTGACGGTAATCCTTATTATAATTTTTCTTGGGACAACTTCGCTGTCTTCGATCTTTATCCGGACCCGTCGTCGACCTATCCCAGAATTATCAAATTGTATTCCTCAAACGAGGGATCTCCTTTCGGATTTCGCTATACGGTCAGCGCTCCGGCCGCCAAAGGGGACCTTATTTTAACTGATTGGATTGGCTTATTGAATGCAGGCCATGATCCCTATGACGGAAAGATTCGACTGGTGGCACTGAACCAAAAAGGGGATGTTGTGCAGGAATTATATGAGTCGGACTTGGCGACTGATCCCCTTGTTACGGGTGATGGCTTTGATGTTTGTTTGAATGAGCGGGATGATGCCCATGTTGCGTTTGACATGTCCTTGGGCGACAGGATTGTCCTTCAGTATACCATTGATGAAAAGAATGAGGTTTGGCAGCAAGCGAAGGGATTGGTAGCTGACGACAGCTTCATCGATGAACTTCCGCTGATACCCCTGGCCTTCATCCGGACGGAAGATTCCTACAAAGTGGGGGATTGGTTCGACTTGAGGCTCATGAACCACGACCGGATCTATGCCGGTACGAAATGGACCTTCACGGACCCGGACGGGAAGGTCGTTACGATCGACCAGTCCGAACGTGAATTCCAGCTGACGAAGAAAGGCATCTGGACGATTGAAGCCGCCGTCGCCCTCGAACCTGGCACTGACCCCGTCAAGACCATTACGACCCACATTGAAGTGAAGTAATCTGGCTTATGAAACGCATTCTCTCCATCCTCCTATTTATCCTCTGCACGTTGTCGCTGCAGGCGGCGCCCGTCTCTCCGGACCGGGCACTCGATATTGCGAAAAAGATCTTCGCAGCGCAGCCTGCGACCAAAGCGGGCGGCGGGGCATTGCGTATCGTCTGGGACGGGGAAGAAGTGGCCACCAAGGCGGCGGTGCAGCCGGCGTTTTACGTCGTGGCTCGCGATGGTGGCGGCTTCGTCATTGTCGCTGGTGACGACAACGTGCGGCCCATCCTGGCCATCTCCGACCGCAACGAATTCAAGGTCGAAGGCATGCCGGAGAACGTGAAGTGGTGGATGGACCGTATGAAGGCATTCGTCCGGTCCGCGAAGGTTCCGTCGTCCGAAGCGCGTGCGCAGTGGGCGAAATTCGCCGGTACCAAGGCGGGTTCCGCCATCACCGGAACCGTCACTGTCATTAGTGAACACCTGACTCCGGAATGGGACCAGTACGGCACCCTGTCGGGCAGACCGGTGTACAATTCCAAGTGCCCGGTCATCGATGGGGAGTATACGTTGACGGGCTGTGGCGCTACCGCTGTCGCGGAACTCATGACGACCCTGAGCGGGATTTATCCTTCAGAGACGCCGACGCATGGAGAAGGAACTGTTGCACCTTATGAGCCTGAGGAAGGTTGTGTTTCGGCCTCGACGCCGGAGCATCCTTATGTGCTGGGCGCTGACTATGACTGGGCGGGATTGCGTTCCCTGACGGGTAAAGAGGCCATCTTGAAAGCCCTCGAAAGCGGACAGGATGACCTGGTCGACAACATGGACCAGTTGCTGGCTGACGTGGGAGCTGCCATCAACTCCCATTATAGTAGTGCCTATGGTACAGCTTCTGAAGTAGATGGGATTATTGATGGTATGGTCAAGTATTTCGGTTTCAATAAGAGGACTTATATGTCTCTCGTTTCCGACCATACTACTCATCAGTGGGCAGAGAAACTGAAGGGAGAACTGGACGTCCGTCCGCTTTTTTATTTCGGGTTTACAGAAGATATGACCAGCGGCCATGCATTCGTTCTCGATGCGTATGGGCAATACGAAGGTGCAGATGTGTTCCATGTCAATTTTGGCTGGAACGGCTATTGCAACGGTTACTACTATGAAGGAAACTTAGATTCGGATGGCAACCCCGATTTCAATTTCTCCTGGAGTTGCGGTGCTTTTTTCGATTTCTATCCGGCTCCTGAATCGACCTGGCCCAAAGTCATCAGGCTGATTCCCGAAAAAGGAGATGGATTCAGCTATGTCGGCAGCGCTCCGGCCGCCAAAGGGGACCAGGTTTTGTTGAACGATATCTGTTTCAGAAATGAAGGAAAGGAACCGTATGTCGGAAAAGTGCGCGTAGTGGTTGTAGATACGAAAGGGGAGGTTATGCAGGTCTTTGATTTCTGGGAGTTTACTTCCGACCATCCATTGGCGGTGAAGGACAGTATGCATTATGATTGTCCCGTCTCGGACAATGTGTTCATGGCGTATGATTTCGCCTTGGGGGACAAGATCATCCTACAGTATACCACCGACGATCGAAACGAAGTATGGGAAAAGGTGACGGGTAAGCCCCGCCCCGATTCTTTCATCGATGAACTTCCGTTGATACCCCTGGCCTTCATCCGGACGGAAGATTCCTACAAAGTGGGGGATTGGTTCGACTTGAGGCTCATGAACCACGACCGGATCTATGCCGATACGAAATGGACCTTCACGGACCCGGATGGGAAGGCGGTCACGATCGAACAGTCCGAACGTGAATTCCAGCTGACGAAAAAAGGCATCTGGATGATCGAAGCCGCTATTGCTCCCGAACCTGGCACTGACCCCGTCAAGACCCTCACGACCTACATCGAGGTGAAATAGGGCTTACCCTTTGGCAAAGAGTCCCACCAGGAATCTGACCAGGTGAAAACCGATGACGAAGAGGATGCCGTAGACGATCCATTTCTTCTTCTGCTCCTTCTTCCGTTCTTCCCGGTGCTGCGCCCATTCCTCCAATTCCGCCTCGGTAATGACAGCGCAGCCCGCTTCCTGACACATGGCCTTGATCGTGGAACTATAAGAATCAATAAACTTCTGGAGCGTGGAACCCGGCTCCGGATCGGCGTGCCACTGATCCAGAAAGTGGAAGGCATTGATCAGCGCCGTGGTGACATCATGGGCCCAGGCGCCGTCCTCTCCGAGGTCAAATCGTTTCTCCTTGAAAATCTCGGATTCTGCGGCGTCCCAGGGGAGTGACCGGTTGGTGATGGTGATTACATCGTGGAGGATCTTCATGAGAAACATCTCGCGGAACCCCAGGGCCCATTCATTCGCCGGCACGAGCGACGAGATGCGTTCCCGCTGGTTCTGGTCCAGCCGCTTGACATCGATCAGCTTCGTGTCCGAATTGCATCCTGCGTCAAATGCTGCCAGTGCCCGGCGGACCGTGGACACTTTCTCCGAGTTTTCCATCCGGTCCAGTTCGACAGTCTGCTCCGGGTCCAGCGCCTCGCGCAGCTCCGGCCCGTAGCGGAGATATTCCCCGTTCACCGTATGCGCCGCAAGATATGCATCCAGCTCGCTGGTGTCCAATCGTACGATGTCCATTGCGTAAATGTTATTTTTTCCCTTTGGCGTAGCGCTTGTTGGCCGTTTCCAGATAGTACTTGAGGTCTTCGTTCTTCAGGATATCGTTCTGGAAGCGGGTGAACCACTCGGCAAAACTCTCCAGGGTTTCTCCCACGAAGAAATCTTCATCCAGTTCCCGTTCATAGGTGCCGCCGCCATTGTTGCTGGCTGCCCAGCCCGGGCAAATGTCGTCATAAAATCGATAGGGTTTTCCTTCTTTGTTGAAGCGGATTTCCAGGCGGGTGTCGGTATGGTGTTCTTCGTCGCGCGCCCAGCCCACAAGGATGTCCGCATGACGGAATTCCAGCCCGTTTTCCTTTGCGAATCGCTCCCCGTAGCTGTCATACCAGCCCCTGACGAGTACCTTCCTGTTTTTCAAAAAGGCCTTCAGCTGCGGTGTCACGGCAATGGACCGGAGGGTGTAGGGAATCACGATATAATCCAGGTTCTTGAATCCCTCCAGAAATCCGGGCCCCACTTCGGTGATTCCCTTCTCGAATTCTATGCCAATGTACTCATCCGTCCATTTGCGGCCCATCCCGCGATCATATCTCACATCCAGGTCTCCTTCGCACACCTTCCCCTTCCCGCATACCTTCAACGGCCTGCCATAAGTGAAAGTGTACGTGATGTCTTTGTTGTAAAGTGAAAAATTCATAGCAAACGATATTAATCGGTAGTAATCGCAAATATACCCAATTTCTCCGAGATTTCATCCTCACTGGACGGGGCTGGTGAGGATGGCGGCCGTTTTCCGGACGCTCCATCCTCATATGTGGCCTCCAGTGAGGATGGCGCATGTAGTTACCGTCAGATATTGCCCAGAAAGACGTCTTTTATTCCAAAGGAGAGAGCTGTTTCCCTCGCCCGGATCAGCGTCGCAGCAGGAGTTGGCCCCGGCTCTTTCATCCGGTATCTGGGAAAGTACCTGCTGAAATGCAGCGGTACATCCTGTAGTTGGTTGTTCGCCATCCACCGGCAGAGATTTTCTATATGATCTTTCGCGTCGTTCAGGCCCGTGACCAGCAGGTTGGTGATCTCGACATGGACGCCCGCCTCGTGCATGGCCAGGATATTCTCCAATATGGGCGCGAGCGTTGCCCAGCAGTAAGTGTGGTAGAAGTCGTCATCCATGGCCTTGATGTCGACGTTCGCTGCGTCGAGGAAGGGGAGGATCTCAAGCAGCGGCTCACTCTCGACATACCCCGCCGATACGAGGATGTTCTTCAGGCCGCTGCCGTGCGCGAGGACGGCGATGTCGTACATGTATTCCCACCACGTGAAGGGCTCGGTGTAAGTATAGGCGATGGAGGGGAGGCCACGGCGCAGGCACATGTCGACCACAGCCTCGGGGGAGAGGGACGTGCTGTCCGCCTCCTCCGGAGCTACCTGGGAGATGTCGCTGTTCTGGCACCAATGGCAGGAGAGGTTGCATCCGGTGCAGCTCAGGGACAGGCAGTACGTCCCGGGCATGAAGCGGTTCAGGGGCTTCTTCTCGACGGGGTCGACGGCCAGGGCGCAGGGCATCCCGTAGGAGAGGGCGTACAGCATGCCACCGCGGCACTCGCGGCTGCGGCATATGCCCCTTCCGCCTTCCCGGATCCGGCAGTGGTGGGGGCAGAGCAGGCACTGCACGCCGTCCTGGGTGGTCGTATAGTATTTCGCCTCGATCATCGCTTGCGTTCTGATTCCTTGACGACCTCAGTCTGATAAGTGTAGAGATCGGCATCTTTCCACCCGAACCAGCCGATGCCGGCCTTGTCGCGGGCGCAGTGACCCAGGAATTCCTCCGTCGTCCATCCTGTCTCCTCGGCGACTTGGGGAAGGAACGTCCCATGGTGGTATCCCTTGATCATGTAGATGCCGTCATGGCCCAGCTTGAACTCGTCGATAGAGTCAATCTTCTTGAGCGGGGAAAGCACGGAGACCTCTATCTCCACCTTCGGCGCTTCTCTCTTAGAAAGGGCAGGGAAGCGGGGATCGGAGAAGGCAGCGCTGAGGGCCATTTCCCGAATCGTGGCATGAAGGCTCTCGTCGGACGTGAATCTCCCAATGCAGCCCCGCAGGTCTCCGTAGAGATGAAGCGTCACAAAGACGCCATATCCCTTCTCTTTCAGAATGCCGACAGGAGCGTCGTTTCCATCATAATCAAGTCCGAGTTTGGCGTAGATGGCTGAACGGGCGGTGGCGATCATCCGCTCTTTCTCTTCTTCGGTAAATCGGAAAAGAGGTTTGTTCTGCCGGGTTACGACGATGGCGTTGTACCCCACGACTGCATCTTTATCTCCATTTGGGGAGTCGCCTGAGTTCCGGTACATTACATGTTCGGCCGAGAAACCGTCCCGTCCCTGGGCGTCCATCATAGACAGGAGGATGGCGATGGCGGAAGCCCCGCAGGCCGGGGTGTCCTCGCCGGGAAAGTCCTTTCGGCCGATGTCTGAAAGCGCGTTTAGGAATTCTTCAAGGCCTCCGGAGGTGATGGCCTTTGCGAGGCAGAGGTCGGAGGTCTTCGCATCTTCATAGGAAGGGTAGTGGGAGAAGTCCGAGCTGATGATGAAGAGGTTTTCTTCGTTGAGATAGGTCTCAAGCACTTCGGCAATCTGCTGCAGAACGCCGAGGCGCTGGGTCCCGACCACGATGGGCACTATAGGAGGAACATCCTCGAAGATCATCTGCAGGAATGGCAATTGGACCTCCAGGCAGTGTTCGCGGTCGTGGGCGTCGGCCCGACAGAGGAAGGCGCCGTCACCCTTTCGGATGAGTTCCTCTCCCAAGGCGGTATCAATCTTAACATTGCCCAGCGGCGTGGCTGCGTAGCCGTACAAGGTATCCACGCTGGCTCCTGCAAAGCCCACACGATGGCTTGGGCCGATGAGAAAGGCCCGTTTGTAGGCGTGTCCCCGGGGAATGCGGCTGTATGCCGCAGCGGCCACCTCGCCGCTGAACACATATCCTGCGTGGGGTACGATGAGCGCCTGCGGGGCGGAGGAGGAGTCTCCGCAAGGGTGCAGCCAAGGCGCTGCCATGGATTGGATTTCATCTGTAGTGGCGGGATAAAATGCGCCGGCGACGGTCGGTCGTCTCACTTTCGGGGTTTCTTGATTCCGGATCATAGGCACTGGTTTAATGAAGTAGGTGCATGCAACAAGCATGATAATGATTCCGATATGCTGAAGACGGTAGATCATGCTGAATGGGCGTCGTTATCGACGATAAACGGTAACAAAGACAAATATACCCAATTTCTCCGAGATTTCATCCTCACTGGACGGGGCTGATGAGGATGGCGGCCGTTTTTCGGACGCTCCATCCTCATATGGGGCCTCCAGTGAGGATGGCGAACATTTTTATACGGAAATGCTTGCATTTCGGGTATTGGCGCAGTATATTTGTAATCGACCAGAGCCATGGTGGCGTTGGCGTTTTTGTGAAGATAGAATATGGCAAAGGAACAAAAGGAGCATTCCTTCTATGAAAAGGAAGAACGGTGCAGACGGGTTTTCGAGTGGACGATTCGAAAGTATGGCGGCGTGTGGCATCTTTGTACGCCGGGCGAGAAGCAGTCGTTGATTTTCAAGGATGATATCGACTTTGTGTTTGCGATGACGCTGGTGGCGATGTGCGCTTATGATTGTCCGGACGTGCAGATCATCACGTTTGAGATCATGGGCAACCACGTGCATTTCGTGCTGTGCGGCAGCGAATCGGCGGTGAAGAACTTCTTTGCTTTATTCAAGAGACGCTTGCAGCGTTATTTGGCGGAAAAAGGACAACGGATGGATCTGACCCATTTCACCTGCAAGAAGCCGATTCCGATCGAGACACTCGAATCGATGCGCAATCAAATTTGCTACACGAACCGTAACAACTTTGTCGTTGATCCCGGACATACGCCGTTTTCCTTTCCCTATGGTGCAAACAGTTATTACTTTAGCCCGAAAGCCAAACAGCAGAAGGACAAGCTGTTCGGTGAACTGACCCTGCGCGAGAAACGGCATTTGATCCATGCACGGGAGCCTAAATATCCTGATACTTATGTCATTTCAGATGGCTATTTTTCGCCGATGAATTACTGTCGGCTAGACATTGGCGAAGCCGTTTTCCGGGATGCCCGGCACTACTTCAACAAACTGGCAAAGGACATTGAGTCGAATAAGGAGATTGCAGCCATGATCGGAGAATCCATTTTCTATACCGATGACGAACTGTTCGATGTCGTACGAAAGGTCTGCAAAGAAAAATATGATGGTCAACGGCCGGCCCTATTGGGGAAAAACGAGAAGACGGAACTCGCTCGTATGCTACATTACGAATACAACGCCGATAATGAAAAGATCAGGCGCATGCTGAACCTTTCGATTGGCTATCTCGATCAGATATTTCCGTCACGATGATGTCTGTGCTTTGGCGCGCTGGCTGTCTCTTCAGGGACCCTAACCACCCTCGGTTGATAGAGGGAGGGGCCCGCCGCTTCAGCGGTGGGAAGGAGACTCGCCTGGCGAGTCGGTCCTTGAAGAGACAGCCAGCGTGCCAAAGCACAGACCGCCGAAGATCGCCATCCTCAAAACAGGGCTTGGATGAGGATGGAGGGCTTGAAAAACGGCCGCCATCCTCAAAAAACAGCGCTGGTGAGGATGGAGAGTAGAAACGCCCCGTCATTCCCCGGTCGGAGCAGAGCGTAGCGCCGGGCATGACGGAGGTCAAACCGAAAAGCGGGTCCGCCGACTAGGGTTCTAGATGATTAGCGAGGATTTCAGCGAAGTCGCGGACGGGGACGGGGGCGTAACGGGAGAGGGTTTTGAGGCAGAGGGGGCAGGCGGTGACGATCTGCTCGGGGTTGTTGGCCGTCAGGTTCTCGATGGAGCCGCGCGTGATGGGCTCGCGGTCTTCGTAGCGCAGCGTCAGGGAACCGACGGAGCCGCCGCAGCAGATGCTTTCCTTGCGCTCTTTCGGCGCAGGTACCAGCTGGCCGACGGTGGCAAGCGCCTGGCGCGGCGCATCGTAGATGCCGCAGCCGCGGCCCAGGTCGCACGGGTCGTGATAGACCAGCGTTTCGTGACCGTTCGCCAGTTTCAGCCGTCCCTCGGCGATCAGCTGGTTGAAATATTCCGTATAGTGCATTACCTGTACGCCGATCAGCCCGTACTGCTCCTTGAAGATGCGGTAGCAGATGGCACAGCTGACCAGCAGAATCTGTGCTCCGCTGTCTTCGATCAGCTTGCGGTTTTTCTCGATCAGCTGCTGCGCCTCTTCCTGACGCCCGGCCAGCATCAGCGGACGGCCGCAGCAGATGCTGCCATCCTTGTCCATCATCTCCCAGTCTACCCCGGCGGCTTCCAGTACCTTCTGTACGGATCTGGAAATCACCGGTGTCAGCGAACTCATGCAGCCCGCATAATACAAAACTTTGTCTTCCCCGACCTGCCGCGGCGCGACGGCGGCCAGATAGCTGAAATCGGCCGGCAGCCGGTTGTTCTTCTTTTCCTGCGCCGTGCGGTAAGCCAGGCGGATGCCGCAGGCATCCAACTGCACCTGGCAGAGCGCCGCGCACTTGCCGCACATCAGGCATTTCTCCGCATTGACCAGTGAACGCCGCTGGTTGCGCCGCCGCAGGCTGCGCACCATGTAGACGGTAGCGTCCTGTACGTTCTTTTTCTGCACGCCCATCGGGCAGGCGTCGATACATACACCGCAACTCGGACAGGCATAGAGCATCGCCAGCGTGAAACCCTTGCGCGTGTGGCGTACCGGCAGCCCCGCATTCCGCATGGGGATGAGCAGAATCTCCGCCGGGATGTGCATGTAGCGCGTGAACGGCAGTACCGTCAGGAAAGTGCCCAGCGCCAGGGAGTAAAGCCACCATGCCAGGGTGAAATTCTGGGGATTGCTCATAAAGTTTCGGAGCAGCCAGTTGATCGGGATGGTCATGAAACTGCCGCCTGCCACGCCGGCCGTGAACCCTTCTGCGATCCAGCGCAGCGGGAAGATGGCCCACAGGCTGTAGAGGCCGATCAGGTCGGTCAGTGTGAGCCGTGTAGTGCGGCGCATGCCCACGATACGTGAGCGGAAACGCTTGATGATGGCGATCGTGATGCCGCTCAGGATGACCAGCAGGAAGAAGTCCATCAGGAAGAAGAAGAACGATCCCTGCAGGGTCTGGTTCTGTTCTTCCATGAAATAACGGAAGAAAATCGGGTAGTAGAGCTTGTGGAGCCGTTCCGGGATATAAAGGACCGTTTCGATGTGGCCGATCAGGATGATCATGAACCAGCCGAAGGCGATGCTGGAGTGCATGTAACCCAGCACCTTGTTGCGCTTCCAGAGCTTCACGTGGAAGAGGCAGTCGCAGAACAGGTCGCGGACGTTCTTGACGATGGCCGAAGGCGTGATCAGCGAGAGCGCGAACTTCTGGCGGTCGGCCGGCTTGAGCTGGATGAGCACCCGCACCAGCGCGATGAGACAGTAGCCCAGCACGAAGGTCATGCCGAAGACGAAAGGCAGGACGAAGGGATCGTAAGCGGCAAGGATGCGTTCTTTCATCGGACGTCCTCCTCTTTCTGTTCGTCCAGCCCGTATACTTTTCCGATGCTCAGGATCAGGTGGCGCGTGTTGATGCCGCGCGGACATACGAGCAGGCACTTGCCGCAGAGCATGCAGTGCCGGAGCATGGGAAGAGTCTCTTTTTCACGGCCCCGCTGCAGTGACAGGATCACGCGGCGCAGGCTCATCTCGGTAAAGACGCCCGCACTGCAGCTGGCCGTGCAGGAACCGCATGCGATGCACTTAGACACGTCGGGCTCAAGGCGGTGCAGTTCCTCGAACAGGGGATTCTGCACGTTCTCGATCTTGAGCGTGGCGCTGGGAGTGAGTCCGTAACCGAAGTCGATCATCGCTTGGCGGGGGTTTTGAGATAACGGTCGATGGCCAAGGCTGCTGCTGCGGCCTCGGACAGCGTCTCGGGGATGGTCTTGGGTCCAGTGGCCGTGCCGGCGAAGAAGATGCCCTCGCGCGACGAGCTGCACGGGGCTCCCACAATGCTGCTCGGAACGAGGAATCCGTCGTCGCCCACCGAAATGTTCATCATCCGGGCCAGCTCGGGCGTACTGGCAGCCGGCGCCATGCCGGCCATCAGCACCAGCATGTCCATCTTGATCTTCAAGGGCTTGCCGAAAAGTGTGTCTTCCGCCTTGACGAAAAGATGTCCGTCGAGGTCTTCCGAAACTTCGGACACGCGGCCGCGCACGAAGCGGATGCCGTAGTCTTTCTGGGCTTTCAGGTAGAGATCCTCAAACTTCCGCCCGAACATGCGCAGGTCCATATAGAAACAGTAGACCGTCACGTCCGGGTATTTCTCCTTGAACTCGCAGGCCTGCTTGACCGCCGTCACGCAGCAGACTTTCGAGCACTGGCGGTTGCCAGCCTTCTCGTCTCGCGAGCCGACGCAGTGTACGAAACCGATGGTATGGACATGGTCGAACTGGGGCGCGGCACCTGACTTGAACCAGTCTTCCAGGTCGGCGTTGGTGATTACGCGCTCGTAGATTCCGTAGCCGTATTCTTCTTTTTTCTCAGCCTTGAACAGGTCGAAACCCGTGGTCAGCAGGATGGCGCGCACCTGTGCCGAAAGACCGTTCGACAGCATGACCACCCAGGTGTCCTTGAGCCGGTTGATCGAGGAAATCTCCGTGTCGGTAAAATATTTGATGCCGTCCAGGTCCTGCAGCATGGGATCCAGCACGGTGCGGGCTTCCACGTCTTCGGGGAAGAGACGGTCCCAGCGGGCGAGATGCCCGCCCAGGACGGGCAGTTTTTCAACGAGGATGGGCGTGTAGCCCAGATCCCGCAAGCGGCGGGAGGCTTCGATGCCGGCGGGGCCGCCACCGATGACGACGACGTTTTCGCTCATATCAGCAGCATTTGATGTTCATGGGGAATTCCGGGCGTTGCAGCTCCTTGCCGTTCAGTCCCTTGTATTTGTCTTCAGGCTTATAGGAAATGCCCATCTTGTCGAGCAGCGGCTCCACGGCCACCTGGTGCGTCTGCAGGCCCAGGTCCCAGGGATCATAGCCCAGCACCAGGCCGGCCACTTCTTCGTAGGTGAAAACGGGGATGCCGTAGCCGTCCTGTCCGTAGGTCTTGCCCGTCTGCTCGGCGATGACATACTGCCAGCGGTCGAGGAAGTAGGGGCAGCCCGGGCAGTTGGTGATGATCATGTCGGGCTTGAAGGGCTCCATGCTCTCGAACTTCTTGTGCGTGTTCGACACCGAATAGCCACGGTTGGCCCGTACCAGATACTGGCGGAAACCGAAGCCGCAGCAGTGTCGGCGTTCCGGGTAATCGATGACTTCACCGCCCCACGATTCGACCATGCCGGCGAGCACGTAAGGGTATTCGGCGCCGCCCACGCCCTTCGAGGGAAACATCTTGGAATAGTGGCAGCCAATGTGCTCCACTACGCGCAGGGGCTCGCCGGTGGCCTTGTTCACGAGCCGGAATTTCGCCTGTTCGGCAATCTCGTTCCGGAATTTGTAAATCAGGTCGCTGGCGTGGGCCAGATAGGTCGGAATCTTGAACTCCCGCTTCGTGGCCTTCCAGAGGTTTTCGCGGATCTTTGCCTCAAGTTCCGGGAATTCACGCCAGTCCTCGATGACTTCGGAGTAGAGGCCGAAGCTCGTGATGCAGCTGCATACGTAGTTTTCGTAGCCGGCCTCGGTCATCAGGGCGAACTGCCGGGCGATGATGGTCATCACGGTCTCCTGCGGGATGGCTTCGCTGTGGTAGGCGATACCGCCGCAGGTGGTGTGATGCGGAGTCTCGTAGACATCCTTGCCGAGCCGGTCGCGCAGGATTTCCAGGAATGTCTTTTCGGAAGCGGGCCAGAAGCTCTGGCGGATGCAGCTCCGCACATAGAACCAGTGGTCGGTGGGTATCTCTTTCTGGTATTCGGACCAGATGCGTTGTTTTCCTTGATAGATCATGTCAGTCTTCGGTGTTGAGGTGGCACGATGAAGTCTGGTTGAAGGCCTGCGCTTCGTATTCTTCCATCGAAAGGCCCATTTCGGCAGCTTTCTCGCGGGATTTCTCCTCCACGATCTCCATCCAGCGCGTGGCACCGGTCAGGTCGAAGATGGCCTTCAGCTCGTCGAGCGATTCCTGCGGAATCTTGCGCAGGGCGCCGGGGCCGACCTGGCCCAGGTGCGCCCCGAGGCGCTCGTACACGTCTTCCATGTGTTCCTGTGTCCATTTGCCCACCGTGCCGTATTCAGGGTGTTTCTCGTAAGCGAAGGTCTTGGGATAGACGCAGTAGCCGTAATTCAGGACATTTCGTTGCATGGCGTGCATGAGCGGGAGCATCTGCCGGCCCTTCTCGCTTTCCGCGAAGCAGCCCGTCTCGATGGAGAGGGCCCGCAGGGCCATGATGACAAGTCCGGGCGCATTCTTCCGGGGGCAGCGCGTGACACAGGACAGGCATTCGCCGCAGTACCAGATGGTGTCGCTCTTGAGCAGTTCGAGGATAGCCTCGTCGTCGCGCGACTGGACGATCGTGACAATCTTCTTCGGATTGTAGCGGTAGAATTCCGCGGCGGGGCAGATGGCGGTGCAGGTGCCGCAGCTGATGCAGGCTTTCAGCCCTTCCTTGATGCGGTAATCCTGTGCCAGCCGATCGTACAATTTACCCATTT
>Ga0310786_10002800_pt1 | contig 26109 bp, 43 predicted proteins | sample AusTroGonzalo_MG_FD_203881 | JGI IMG/M metagenome (GOLD analysis project Ga0310786, IMG submission 203881) | Bovine rumen microbial communities from tropical cattle in Woodstock, Queensland, Australia - Gonzalo_03 (v2) (version 2) | ecosystem: Host-associated > Mammals > Digestive system >...
GGCACCCCTTCAACGTTTAGGGGGTACTCACCCCCCTATCTTTGACCAGTCGCATGACAGGGGCAGATCTCGATTGTCAACGCTCTTCTCTTTGAGCTGTGGCTGGTAGAGCTTACTGGCCTTTTGCCTGTTACACTGCAAATGTGCTAACTGGAGATTCTCCAGCGCCGCAGGAGCACCTCCTTTGCTGACCGGAATGATGTGGTCAAGCGTTGCACTCCATGGATCCGGGAACTTCTTATCAAAGTCCACGGGACGGCCACAGATCCCACAGTTGCATTGACTGCTGTAGATAACTTTCTTCGCCTTCTCATACGTCGCCTTTGCCCATGTATGATCTGCACGTCTCGGTTTTGTCGTTGCCATTTCTTTCTCCAAAGATAAAGCCCAGGAGAAAACTCCCAGGCTTTAGGTGACTAAATGAACAAACCCCATGTCTATCATCAGAATGCTCACTATCACACTATCACATTTTCAACTCTTATTGACTCTTATTTACTCTTATTTACTCTTATCTTTTCGACTTTCATCATCGTCCTCACTAGCATCTCGCAAAGGGAACAGGATGAACTGCGCCTCTTCGCCATCAATTACACCTTTGTCGACTAGGACCGCCAACAACCTCCCGATTACTTTCGCCACCCTTTTCATTTGTCAATCTTCCCAATCTTTGAAGCCTGTGATTCGGTCAAGGTTCTCAACTCCCTCTTTGTGGAGCTTAAAGGTGTGTTGTTCGGAATATTGAAGTGCCTCGATGATTTCCTTCCAGGTCAATCGTCTGATATATCGGGAATATAAAACGACGTACTCGTTCGGGTTCTCCAGATTCTTCAGGACCTGATCGACCTCCCTGTCGATAGTGATGAGCCTGAACTGCAGCTCGTCGACTTCCTTCTTCATTTCTGACCATCTTATGAAATTAATCTCTGAAGAGTTGCCTCCGGGAGCTGCTTCGATCTCTCTGGGTTCGTAGTTGCTAATGACGGACCCGATCGTCTCCATGTGTCCCTTCTTCACGGCGAGCTTCTTGCTGATCTCATAACCTCGGTTGAGCCATTGTTTAAGTTCCACGATCTTCCTCCCAAGTATGTCCTAAAGATAGCGCGAGTTCTGCGGTCATCCAGAACGCCAGGAGCTTCTTCTGTTTCCTGTCCAGGATCATCTCCTCTTTGCGTCCGGTTCTTCCATGAGTGACAACAATCTCGTGATAACGATAATCATGAGCCCTGAACTCTTGCAGTTCCTTCAGCCATTCCGCGAGCTGACGGTGCTCGTCTGCACATGCTGCACACTTCTCAATGTCAGCGGGTCCGTCTTCCGGGAACGTGGTCGCGATGTGCTCGTTCAGCTCCGCCACTTCTTCGCAGTGTCTGATTGCTTCTTCGAGTGTCATGTGCGTGACCATCCCGTTCCGTACTTGTCGAGGATCAGCTTGAAGTCCTCAATGTCGTGGTCAACAATGCTGTAAGACTCGGAGCCGTCCGCCTTCTTGTCGATGCCTACATGGAGAAGCTCGTGGTGCAGGAGGATCCTGATCTGTTCCTCTGTAAACTTTGCCGTGTTCGGCTCGAAGACTGTGATCGTAAAGTCTGCAGGGATTCCCCACTTGTATTTATCCTGAATCTTCTCGCACTGACCGAACACGAGCTTGCCCTTGCTGGTCTTCGCATAATCTGAAGCAAGGTAAATGATCGTCACGTTGCTGTTCATGATGTGCTGAAGGCTGGGCTCCATGTTGATGAGCTCGTCAGCGATCTCTGAGTAATACCTGTTAATCCTTCTGTTGTCCATTGTCTGGGTCCTCCTTGTTTCACTTGTTTATCATTTCCAGGATGGCGTCGAACGGGATCGTCATCTGAATATTGTGTTTATCTGAGCCGATGCTCAGGGCCTTGCCGTACCTATCAGCGGAATAGATCACGCGGATCTTTTCCGGCTGAAAAAGGTCATCATTCCCGAAGTCGCTGAAAAAGCCATTTACATAAACGTCGAACCTTGCCATGTCAGCGCTCCCTTCTTGTGTCGATGCGGATCTCGTCGATCCCGAGAGCTGCGGCCATCTCCACCAGTGTCTTGATGGACGGGAACCTGTCGCCTGATTCATAATGATGAACGGAGCCTTGTGCGATCTCTGCGGAGCATTGTGCTCCGAGTTCTCTCTGTGTGAGTCTCCGGTGCTGTCGGATCTTCCGGAGCTCCGTCCCGAAGTCTTCAAGATTCATTTCCCAAATGTTCATTGTTCACCTCCTGATCTTGAGAACCACCTCGTCAGCTCCCAGGGCTCGACTCAGCTCGTGAAGCTGCCAAAGTGTGAACTCGTCCATGCCTGAGATAAGGCGGTTTGTTTTCGACTTATTGATCCCCGCAATGGTTGCGAGCTGTCGCTGTGTCATTTCTCGAGCATCGAGCTCAGCCTGCAAGCTGTGACCAGGATCGAGAACGTTCTCAATGATGAGCTGCTTGATGGCTCCGTGTTCTGTGATGACGTCTCTCATTTAGTCCCTCCTTCAAAAACGCAATGTTCACAAAAGTCTGTTTGTCCTTCCTTCAGGTACGGGCACGGGATAGTTGTGCAGCCGCTGCTCTCGAAGTCCGGAAGTCTATCCATTGCGTGTGCGATTTTCTCCGCTTCCGTGAGCCTGACCTTTGTCTTCTCCATCCGCTCGAGCTTGTTCATGATGTCGGCAAGTTCGGAAGCTGACGGGAACAACCTCTTGCCGCTCTGGATGTAAATGCTCATTGCTCGCCTGAATGTTTCCTTTGGCGTGTCCATGAATGCCACAGCCCAGAGCTCGAGGAGTGCGTTCCATCCTCCTTTTGGCTGATATGCCGGAAACGTAGAATGTAAACCAGCGATTGCCGTCTTGATCTCTTCGTCTGTCATGCCTTGCCTCCTTAAAATTCGAAGGGAAGACTGAAGTCTGTGACATCAATCCCAGCGCTGAAATCAATCGGCTGCGGCTCAGCTCTCGGGCGCGGATTTTTCCCGCGCGCGTAGCTTATGCTAGCTGTCTTATTAGTCTTATTAGTATTCTTGTGTTGCGTTTTGCAACGGTTTATGTTGCGTGTTGCAACACTATCCTGTTGCATGTTGCAACCTTTAGTGTTGCATTTTGAAACATCGACCTGTTGCATGTTGCAACATATTTCTAGCCCGATGCCGACCTTTTCCACGATGATCAGATTCGCCCTTTTGAGTCTCTCGATGGAGCGGTAAACAGTGACGCGATCAAACCCGAACTCTTTCACAAAATACTTGTGTCCGCCTATATAGCAGCCGTTCGTTTTGGTGAATCCGTAAATGATGGCAAAGACGAGAAGATCGAAGCCCTTGAGCCCGAGGTTCTTGGTCATGAACGGCTCAATCCTTATAAAATTGTCTTTCATTCGGCTCCGCCTTCTTTCATTCTGTTGTAGTTAGTTCTTGCTAGAATGCTGTCGATCTGATCACTCAACAAACAGCATTGTGTCGAGATCTCATCAAGCTCCTCGTCTATGTGGTCGACCTCGCCGCCTTCCATCTCCTCCAGGAGATCCGCCAGGATGTTCCTGCATTGCTCAAGTCTCTTTTTCTGCAGCATCTTCCACCTCCACGTATTCGCTCACGGTAATCGACAGATGTGCATCTTCCACAGGAACCCAGAGCTTTCGCAGCATTAGGCTCGAGATCTGGCTGTCATCGTTGAAGAACCCGAGCTCACTGAGAATATCAGCCAGACTCTTGAAAAGATTATCGAGATCCGGACGCGACGTTCTGTACTCATTGCGCAGCTTCTTCTTGTCCTTAGTTCCGAATGCAAAGGTGACATCGATGCGAACGGCTCCCTTGATCGGTTCATCCGGCACAAACTTGAGGAGCTGGTCCTTCAGGATGGCCTTCGCCTGAGAGACCTCTTTCTTCTCGAAGAAATGAGGATGTCCGTGCACTACTCTCACGCCCTTCTGTTGTGCTGTTCGTGTCGGCGGATCTATCGGGAGATAGATGGCTTTTATCAATTTAGGCTCCACGGTGCACCTCCTCAGAACTCAAAAGGCAATTGATCAAGTGAATCAATGAACTCTCTTTCTTCCTTCCTTGCCTGCTCCCTGGCAACTATCTCGGAAGCTGTGGGACCGCTGGAAGCTGCAGGAGCAGGAGCAGGAGCCTGTGCGGTCTGTTCCATCTTCTCCACAAATTCAGCCTGGTCGACAATGACGTCGGTCGTGTAGACGGTCGTGCCGTTCTTGTCATACTTGCCCGTTTGGATGGTTCCCACGATGGCGATCTTCTTGCCCTTGCCGAAGTACTTCGCAATAAATTCGGCGGACTGTTTGAATGCCTTGCAGCTGATGAAATCAGCCTGTCGCTCGCCGTTCTGGTTCTTGAAGCGTCGATCACATGCGACTGTGAAGTTCAGATATGCGACGTTGTTCTGTGTGTACTGAAGATTAAGGTCCTGCGTTATGCGACCCAATAAATGCACGCTGTTCATTGTTTACTCCTCCAGAATGTCGTCAAAAGTGACGTTGATGTCTTCCTCTTTCTCGGGTTCTCTCATGGTTGAAATAAAGTTGAAACCTTCAGGAACCTCGAGCCAAATGCAATAGTAAGACCCGTTTGAATGTCTGCCCTTGAAGCTCACGGAGCTCGGTCGGATCTGCGAGACTCTCATACTCAGGAATGCCTTCGGGATGGCGTCATATTCAACGCCCCAAGGTCTGCACGGTCCGCGGTAAGGTTTGTCTGTTTGGTGGAAGTTCAGGGGCTTGTTGTGGATGTAGACCTTGCTGCTCGTATTGTCCGAATAAACGGCTATATCCTCCGCAGCTTCTCCGCAATAATCCCAATGAGCTCCTGCCCAACCTGAGAGCCCGATGATGTGACGCTCCACGAGCTTCGACGGAGCTCTGAGGTCGATGTCTATGCCACAAATGCAAAAATCAAGGTCTAGGAAGTCTTTGAGTGTTACCATGTCACGCCTCCTTTGGGATTGTTATCTTGACGAATCCCTTGCGTCCTGGCTTCTTTTTATCCACTTCTTTGATATATCCGCCTTCAGCCTCCAACATGAACAGCTCCGGGAGATCCTTCGCGAGTCGTTCCTCGTCCAGGACTTCCTCGGTGACAATGCTGTCGGGAACATCATCCACCAGCGTGAGACGGACGCCTGACGGTGTAATCCATGTCTTGATCTTGTTCAGCTGCATGAGATCCTTCAGTTGTTCCTTGAGCTTTTTGTTCTGCGCCTCGAGCGCCTTCATCTGCTTCAGGGTCTCCTCCAGGGCGATGATCTGGTTGCTGACTCCGACGAGATCCTTCGGAATGAAATCCTCCTCGTCCAAGAACGGATTCTCACGGAGGCGCTGGACGTCGATCTGGAAGCGCTCCACTTCTCGGAAGATCTCCCCGATCAGTTCCTTGTGCTCATTTGCGAAGACGGTGAACAGCTGCAGCCTTGTCGGGTCGAAGCGTTCGCTCATGTCTTCGGGTCTCTCATAGACTGCGAGCAGGCCATTGTCCCAACCGAGTTTTGCCATCTCAAAAAGAAGCTGCACAAGATAAAGTTTGTAGTCGAGAAGGTCATCGTGAACGTTTGACGTCGTCTTGACTTCAAGAACTGTGTCAGTGACCTCATCCTCGCCGTCGGTGTGGAATCGGATCCCGTTCTCTTCGTCGTAGTGCCTGCCCTCGATGAAACAATGACCGAGCTCCTTGTTGATGTAGTCCCTGATTATGGGCTCCATTGTGTTCCCATAATCTGTATAAACGGATCCGGCAAACATGTCCTCTTGAAGCTGTGCCTTCTCCCTGAGCAGGTCCCAGCGCTTCTTGAAGGGCGAGAGGTTCATGATGGCAGGAATATCAGAACCGCCGATATATTTCCATCTTTCGACTTTTACACTGTCCTGCATGTCACACCTCCCACTTGCTCAAGTCCTGATTCGTGTCGATGAGCTGCTTCAATCCTTCCGTGGCCGTCTCATATTCTTCCTTTGTGGATTCTCCAGAGAGTCCCAGATCAGCCGCCACCTTCTTCGCGGACAGCTTCGACTTCTTGCATGTGCCTATAAAATCCTGATAGGCGGCAATGCGCTCGTCCTGGCTCTTTGTCTCTTTGGCTGTATTCTTTGCTATCTTCTTTTGATATGCTTCACTGTCGGGATCGTTCTCGGAGTTATCCAGGAGGAACATGCCCGTCAGCGCGTACTTCCTCGCGTAGGTCGTGGCTGCTCCCGTGATCTGGCTCTCGTCTGTTCCCTTCTTGGTGATCGGCTCCCTGGCATAGGCGGAGACCTCAACGGATCCCTCACTGTCGAACAGCTTCGCGGTCGCCTTGATATAGTAACGGTCACCGATCTGGACAATGTCGTCGCTCAATGTCAGGCTGACCTTCTCCTTCTCGAGTAATGGCTTCAGCGCCTCGAATATCGACTCAATGGTTCGGTACATATAACCGCCGAAGTCGTTTTTCTCCTTCTTGGACGCCTTGAGAGCTTTCTGGATAGATGTCAATTTTTCGTTTATGCTCATTTGTCACACCTCATTAAAGTCTTCGCTTCCGCACTCCGGGCACACGTTAATGAATCCCGTGTGATGATCTGAGAAGGATCCCCCGACGCCATAAAAGTCTTCAAGGTCGACCTCTTTCTCGTCGGGTTCATCAAATTCAGCTTTGCAGTCTGGGCAGTAATATCTCATTTTGTCCCCCTTGATAGATCTATTTCTTTATATCCGCCGCGCTCCAGGGAGATCTCGACGAAGTCCGTCATCTTTGCCGCTTCCGGATGTTCAACCACGCGGTCCCTGGCATTCTGGGCGATAATCTCATTCAGGCGATTGATCTCTGCTCGATAAATCTCCGCTCTTTTCTCAAATCCCTTTTGAAGATCAAGCATCAAACTGCAATAGTTTCTTTCGAGCTCTCGCGTGAACTTCGATTCTTCGGGCTTGTTCTGGAATACTCCGAACAAATACCCGACCACGACACCAATCGCGCACGCCAGCGCGATAACAACTTCGTTCATTTCTTCGCCTTCCTTTCTGAGATGTATATCTCGATGGCCGTCTCGATCTGCGACATCTTGCTGCACAAACAATGGAGATGTCTCCCGCTGATCGGATCGTCTCGCCAGAGATAAAGGGCGCCGTCCCGGTTCTCAACTGTGAAGCTGACAGGCAACCCGGTCGTGACTTTGATGCGTTCGTTTATCTGGTAAAAATCCATCGTTTTCGCCCCCTTTTGTAAAAACAATTTCACGTTTTGTGAAGTTTTAGGGTAAAAAAATAGCGTCAATTTCACATTCTGTGAAATTTTGGCGCAAAGAAAACATCGAGCACACTGACGCCGAAAAACTCGGCGATCTTCACTTTGATCTCATCACGAGGGACACGGGTGCCGTTTTCATAATTAGAGAGAGCGGACGCACTAATGCCTAATTTATAGGCAAGTTCCGCCTGGGTCAGGCCTCTGTCTTCTCGCAAATTGATCAAAACATGATTCTGCACAAAAATACACCTCCTTTTTTGGATAGTGTGAAATTTCGTTTCACACTTCGTTTATATAGTTTCATTCACATTTCACACTCGTACCCTTGTTTGCGGGACTTTTAAACGTTTATTAAGCGTTCACCAAAATGTCAAAGTTTCGCAACAAGTGTTACCATTGTAACCCCCCCCCGTGAAGTCGTCAACACGAAACGTGTTGCGAAATTGTAAACTTAGTGACATACTGATGACGGTGACAAAAACAACGTAAAAAGAAAATGAAAAGAAACGGAGAACAAACCCATGAAATTCAACATCAGACTGAAGCAATTGCGTCAGGCTCGCCGTTTGACACAGGTCGAGCTTGCGAAGCGTCTCGGAATCTCTTCCGCAGCCGTTTCAATGTACGAGTCCGGACAGCGTGAACCCAATTTCGAGACCGAGGAGCTGATCGCTGACTTCTTCAACGTTGATATTGACTATTTACGCGGAAAAAGGGACACGACGACCGAGATCGTCACACCTGACACACATTTATTATTCCAGATATACAAGCGCCTTGATGCCCGTTCTCGTGAGATGGTGACGGCATACGCTCAGGGCGTTTTTGACACTATGCAGGAGAATCGCCTTTTGATTCCGCAAGATGACCAGGAGCAGGAAGAAGCTCCGGAGAAGGATCCCCTCGAGGATCTGGAACAGGATCCCGTTGAGGAACCTGAAGAACTTCAAAAAGCCCAATAAAAAACGAAATGAAACTGCAAAAATGCAAATTTATCGTTTTGAGTTTTGCAGTTTTTATTTGAGTATTTGGAGGAATAAATGCGAATAATCAGAAAATGGAACGACGAGCTGCGGAATTACGAACAGGTTGAGATCCCCGACGACTGGAAGATCCCAATGTTCTCGGAAGACATGGACGAAATCATCAACTGCGTGAACTGTGGCCGTGAGATCAGGTTCGGCGATGGTTACACGTCCATGAGATACCACAACCGCGCAGGATTCGGATATTACGAGTGCGCGGAGTGTTATGAGGAATACTTACCGAAGCGGATCCAGCGCGCCATGGAGAAGGGTGAACTCAATGACTGATAAACTGAAGGAAATAATCGAAAATGCTCCCGTGAAGAAAGTGGGCAGGTTTGTCGCCCTCATGTTCATCCCAAACGGCGAATATGATGGCTTTTGGGGTCATAACGGATATGACAACATCCTCCTCCTGGGACAGGAAGGCCATCGTGAAGGCGGCACCTGGTACAAGATCGCAACCTCTTCCGATGTCTTCCAAATGGCACACTATGAGAGCATCTCGATCGACATCCCGACGGAGCTGGGCGTTCCCGTTCTTTTTGTCCCGGAAGGAATTGAGATTGATAACACCCTGGATCTCTCGAGTGTCCTGGCTATCAATAAGACCAAGCTCCCATTGATGGAATAATACAAACTTTTTGTTAGGTGCCCCTAGATCTTACAAACTTCTTGTTAATGCCGGACATTATAACGACATTGCGAAAACATTGCGCTACATTGTAAACGGTTGGCAACCGGTTGAAAACCAAACGGAGGACCCAGAACATGCCCATGACTGTTGGCCAGTATGCTCTTGATCGTGGCTATTCAAGAACGGCAATTTATAAAGCAATAGACCGCTTAGGAATAAACGAGAGCCATACATACAAAGGAATCAACAACGGAAAAGAAACCATTTTCATCTCAGACGATGGCATCCGGCTCCTGGATGAAAACCTGCAGCCTTCGCAGAAATCAAACGACGCTCTGAAGAAGACCCTCGAGCTCGCGATCAGGGACCGAGAGGCGCAGCTGATCCAGGAGAAGGCGGACAAGGTCGAAGAGTTGACAACCAAGTTCACAACCTTGACGGAGCAGCTCCACAAGGAAAAAGAACACGAGATCGTTGTCACTCGTCAGGAAATGCTTGAGAAGGTTGACAAGATCGGCGTCAACTTGATGCAGACGGTCGACCAGATCAGAGAGGACAAGGACGCCCTCATTGCAGAGCTCCGCGGTCAGATTGCAAAGCTCGAAGCTGACAATCAGAGGTTGACAACCGAGTGCCAACTGTTGACCAAGTCCCTCAATTATGCGAAAAAGCACCCGATCAAGTTCGCGATGTCTCAGGAGCTTCCTGCAGGCGAGTCCTGAGCTCCGCCTTCCGTCTTTCGATCTCCTTCGCTTCCGCTCAGGTTGCTCCCGATCTCTGGAGCTCGTCACTGCGTTCGACTCCCTCCGGAGATCTGCGAGCCTACACCGTAATTTTTTTACGTTAACGCCCCAATGTTTGACCTATCTGGAAAAACAGGGGCGATTTTTTCCAGTTAGCGCTTGACATCCTGAAGCGGATGGAACACGCTCGACGAGCTTGAGCCTGAGCATAGTAATCCCCTACAGAAGCAGGAAATTACTCAAACACGCCCGAGGTCACCCTCGCCGTCGCTTCAGCTCTCCGTTCCTTGATGGCTGCTAACTGCCCACAGCCGGAACGGAGATAAATCCCGCAGCTCTTCGCTGCCAGTTACCTAACCGACCCGCATTTATTAATCGCCCGTTCGCGGCGATGCGATGAGTTTATTCTCTCAATGTGGAGCTCATCAGCTCCCAGATCCTGCAGTTGATAACCAGGGCGCAGCTCTCGAGCATCCCCGGCGAGCTTTGAAGGGTACAAAAAAGGCGGTCAACGTATGAAATCCGTTACCACCTTATTACAATCTTGTTCATTACCTTGACTTAAAAAAAGCATAACTTTAAAATAGCCATAGGTGCACTTGAGTACTACGGTTTGCTACGGAAGCCAAACGTCACCTTGCAACGCCAATTGCAAAGCTCGTTATTTATGAATGATCAGGGAGTTCGCAACAACTCCCTTTTTCATTGTTTGTAATTTCCATGTTAACACTCTTTTCAAAATTTCAATGCGGATTTTGAAATTTGTAACCTATTTATAACCTACTGTGAAATTCAAGTGTGAAATTTTCACAGTTTTGCACACTGTGAACATTGTTTTGCACATTGTGAAAACCGAAAAAGTCCGAAATGGTCCGACATGTCCCCGGAATGTCCCCAATGTGTCCCCGGAATGTCCCCAATGTGTCCCCGATAATTCCCCAAATAAAAAAGACGCCCGACCGAGATCGAGCGCCTTTTCTATGGAAGATATTCAACGTTAACAACGTTGCACGTATTTACTCGAGACATAGCCGTCCCGATCTGCGAGCTTCAGCCATCCGTCAACTGTGCCGCTGATGCGCACCGTGCTCCCCTTCGGAAGCGATCCGATGACTTTACCGTTTGGGGTTCTTCTGATGTTAAGCGGATCCGTTTGAGTGACGACCTTGCCCGTCCAGATCTGAGAGTCGGATCCTGTCGGGATCTTTAAGACCTGCCCGACAATGATCAAATCGGGGTTCTTGAGCTTGTTGGCTATAACGAGAGCCTGCACGGTCGTCCCGAACCTGTTCGCGATCTTGGTCAATGTGTCGCCCGGTGCTACGGTGTAGGTGATAGGACCGTTCTGAGGCTCTTCCTTTGGTTCCTCTTTAGCAGGAGGCTCGTCTGTATACCTGGGATGGCCGTAACCTGCTATTTTAGGATCGAGTCGGCTATAACAGTTCGCGCGTACCTGGTCGGAAGAATTGCCCTCGATAGTTCTGACCAGACCGTCAGCCACTTCGATGACGATGCCCGTGTGGTTGATGGCTCCGTTGCTATAAAAGAAGATTTGATCGCCTTCCTGCGGATCCGATCCCCATCGTCCGGCGCTCTTATAGAAATCAGCGGAGAACTTGCAGCCTGCTCCTGTGGACTTCTTAGGCTGACAGAGCATATAAAGCGCCTGCTCTTCTCCGAACTCGTGAAGAAAACAATAATCGACGAAAATGTCGCACCAAGCAGCGCCTTGTTTCTTGCCGTTGTAAAAATCGGGATAATCTCGATCTATCTCCGCCGCGTACTTGGTAATGTTGTTACTGTCTTCTTTATAACCAACCTGAGAAGCTGCGAATGATACAAGTTTGGTGATCTGGTTCATTTCTTCAATTCCTCCTCTAAGTCTTCAATCCTGTGATTTGCGACTTTGATCTGTTCATCGATAACGGCCTGATGCTCTTCAAGTTTGAAAGTCCGCTCGATGACTTGGTTGTGTTTCTCGACCTGCTTGGTCAGCTCCTCGATCTTGTACTTCGTCAGGTTGCTAGATGTCAGGACGGCCACGGTCGACCCGACGCAGGTCCCGACCAGCGACAGGATCGCCACGATGATCGTCTCAGACATCTGACCGCCCTCCGTCTGCAAGTCCTTCGGCGAGAAGGTAACCGACCACGGAAGCGCCTGCCATGATCAAAGCGGCAACCTCTTCCGCCTTGCTCTTGTCTTCTCCGAAGTAGATCAGGAGCATGGTCACAAAGGAAGCCAGGGCGAGCCAAAACTTCCTTGATGTCAATTTTCTGATAATGTCCTTTTTATTCATGATTGCCTCCGTTCTTGTCCCTTCCGAACAGTCCAATGATCAGAAGAACACAACAAAACAGGATAAAGAAGAGAATCGTGCTCATGATCATGGTCTTGCTCCTCTCTTTATGCCAAGAAAGCGACAAAAGAAAGCGAAATATATTGATTTTGAGATAGTGAGCTTTCAAGCTCTACCCTTCCGTCGCTATTAAATTTAAGGCGAACACCAGCACCGCCCGAAGAGTAAACGCTTTCATAATAGTCACTGTTTAAAGTCGCGTTGACAGTGAAAAGAATCGTTCCCGTGGGTTGATTAGCTGAGTAATTAGCAAAGCCTCTTACTGCTAACACTTTTCCATATTTATAAGCAGAAAAAGAACCAGCCAAAGGGGTGACATTATTAGTAACACTTACATTTTCAACCGTTAAGTTGTCCTGCTTCAACGCGAGAGCATTATCGACTTCCGTCTTTGTGTAAGTGTTGGCAGCGTCCGCCTTGTCAGCATCCAGCTCATTAATGGCTCCGACGATCGTGTGGTCTGTAGTTGTAAGGTTGTTATCCGTCACGTCTTGCTTCAGTGCGAGCTCTGTGGCGACTCCCTCAGATGTTACCGCATAGCCGTTACCATGTCCGGGCGTGGGTGCAGCGTCAAAGATAACGTTTGCGCTGTCGTACTGGTTGGCGACCTCTGCGGCTACCATTCCCGCGACCTGAGTCTCAAGGTTGTCGATCTCACTGGCAGATTGCACGCCACCCTCAAGCGGATCCTGTTCGACCTCAAGAATGAAGTTCATAGTGCCGATCACGTCGGCGCCCTTCTCCAGCTTCAGCTCGCAGAGATTGGAACCATGGCACGCGGTCATCTGCTCCGTCGTAACAAATTCGACATAGCTGTCGGATGTATTCGTCACGGCTTCCGTGACAACATTGCCATCAGGCTTACGGACCGAGATGCTGATCGTTTCCGTGCCGTCCAGCGTGAAGACATTGAAGCCCTCGAAAAGGTTGACGTGGATCGTTCTGCCGATGTCAAACTGCGAAGCGTGACAGACGGGGCGATCCTTGCCCGGGATGATGTTCAGATTAAAAGATTCCATGATGTTAACCTCCTAGTTCTTCAATTCTTCTTGCCAGATCCTGCACAACGTTTACAAGGTCCGCAATTATTTCCTCGTACCTTATGCCCTTGGACGTGTCTGCTTCGCCCTCTGTGCCCTCTTCCTGAGCCTTCAGCGCGCGATCTACATAAACACCCCAATCATCTCCGCCCATGGCTTCCTTGACGTCCTGGGCGATAAATCCGTGGTGATCGCGACCGCTCTCGCCGTCGTTGTATTTGAACGTGACGGGCTTCAAGTTCCTGATGAACTCCTTGGACTTCTCTAGGTCTATCTCTTCAATGTCGTGCTTTATGTTCCTGTCGGATCCCGTGACCGCGTTGCCGTTTACATACAACGTGTTAAAGTTGCCGATCTCCGTGTAAAGGTTCATGGCATAGAAATCCGTAGCCTGCGACTTTGAAGCGAACAATGTCGGAGTGTGCAGGCTGTAAACGTGGCACGCCTTCGAGAAATACATTCCTTTGTTGGCGTCAAACTTGAAGACGGGCACCGTGATCAAAGAACTGGCTTGTCTGACGTGATGGTTCGCACTGTCCCAGCTCATTGACGTGTCGGTCCACTGCTCCGAAGAGTCCGCGATCGTGCTGCCGTTGATGTTGAACTGTGTCGCGCTGACCTTGCCCGTGATCTCGGCACTGGTCGCCTTCATGTTGCCGGATCCGTCGACCGTGAAGGTGCCGCTTCCGTTGTTGATCTTGATGCTCGTCAAGGTTCCCGTTTTGATGTAGTCTGCAACGATCTCACCGTCTGCCGTCATTGCCAAGCCATACGTTCCCGCATAGCCTGTGGAAGAATAGCCGAGGCCGTTCTTGTTCCATCTCCAGACCTTCGTCGCCGTGCTGATGTCCGCGGTGTTCATGATGAGGATCTCGTCAGGCTCACCGTCTCCGTCGGAATCATGCAGGACTACATTGCCGCCCAGATTGCCCGTGATGAGCTGCGTCGCTCTTTCAACGGACTCGTCCATAAATGACCTTGTGGGCTTTTCCTCGAGTGCCTGGATGTTGCTCGCGATCGTGTCCGCGATGTTTGTCCTGGCATCTCCGAACGTGCACGAAGTATAACGGTCACGAAGAACGTCCCAGACAGTCGCCACACATTTCGCCGTTGCTGTGATGCCCAGCGCTTCAACATAAATGTGCACGGTGTCGCAAAGGTCCACGCGCTCAGTTAATCCCTCAAGCTGTTCAAAATTCAAAGTGATGGAATCCGTCAGCTGTGTGAGGTTGTTGTTGCTGATGTAGTTGTTCGCCAAGGTTGCGAGCTGTGTCATCAATGCCGTGCCGCTCTCAGGGTCAACCTCAGTTGAGAAGTCGATCGCGATTTCTCTGGGATAGTCCAGAGACAGACCTGTGAGGACTTTGGTGCCGAAGGTCGGAGTGTCGTCGACAATGCAGAACGGATAAACCGCAGTGACCAGGTTGCTCATGTCGAGCTCCTGGGACAATTCCGTCAGGTTTTTCCCGTAGCGGATCGTGACGCCTCGGTCAGTTCCTCGGTTCTGCTTCAGGGTTGCCGCGTAGTTATCAAAAACCCATTCACCGGATCCATATATGTCGAGCAGACTGCCCTGTTTGCCTCCAAACCATGAACGGACGCTTGACGGCTCCGTGATGTTGAATTTTCCCGCCGTGGATTTAGTCGTGTTGATGGAGAAGCTCCCGGCGTTTGAATTGAGAAGAGCACAAGCGGCTGAACAGCTGTTTGCCGTTCCGCTCTGGATGACCTTGCCGCTCAAGTCATAACTGATATGCTGCGCGTTAACTGTGAAAGATCCGTTGATGTTCTTGCCGACCTTGTAGATCCTGAACAATTGCGGGTTTGAGGTAAAATTCGGCTGCGCCTTGATCAGTCTTAACGGCTGCAGCTCCTCCGCGTGGATTCCGTCCGCAGGATATTGAAGCGTTAGCTCAAACGCTCCGTTGCGCTCCTCTTTAACTGTGCAGCTGATGGCATCCGTCAGGGCGCCGATTCCGTAAGTCGTGGGAACCGTGCCCTCTGTTGTTGTTTGGTAAAGAATCGGGATCATGTGCACCTCTTAAATCGTGAAATACCTCGGGACAATGGTCGCAGTCGTAACGGATCCCGTCACACCCACAGCGTTCACTCCGGGCGCGATCGTCGGGAATGTTCCCGTTATCTTGTCGTTCTTGTTCTCAGATGGCAGTCTGTAGGCGTTCATGCGCTCACAATCAATATTGATGTAATCCGTCACGTTCGCCACGATAGTCTTGCCCCCGATGCTGACGGTGATGTTTCCGCTGCCTTCCAGGTGTATCAAAGGCTTTGCTTCAAATCTCGTATTGTTATAGATCGGCGTGCCGTTCACGAGATCCTCCACCTGTTCGCCTGTCTTGTAGAAACGTTCAGGTCTGCAGGTGAAACTGATCGTCGCCTCACCGTACTGCATGAGCGACGTGCTGACGTTCGTGCCTCCGTTATAGTAAGCAAGGCGGAAGGTCTCAGGCTCAAAACTGTCCTCAAGTCTCTGGTAACCAGTCACGGAGTTGAGCCATGCCGTGAATGCGTTCACTTTATCGGGGAGCTGTGTGGCGTCATCCACGGCGGCCCATACCTTGTATTGACGGGTTGCGTCGTTCCATGCGTTCTGTTGGTACAAAATAGAACCATTTCGCCCGGGAATGTCGAAGGCGGACGACTTGCGCCCAGCCTTCTCAAAAGTCGGGACCTCAGAGACAACGAGGTCAAAGTCTGCGGATGATTCGCCGTTAAAGATAAATAAACCACACTTATCCGTGAATTTATCGAACAAATTAGGCATAAACTGCGGACCTCCTTCTCGTCATCTCCTCGAGTCTCTGACCGACCATGTCCGCGATGTCCTTCGCGTTCATTCCTTCGGTCGGGTAAATGTTGATTGAAATGTTTCCCATGTTCACGTTGTCGCCGTTATCAAGAACAGCCGCGCCCTGGACTCCGTTCGCCTGGACTGTTGCGCTCATGTCTGCGGTCAGTCCGTTCATGTCCTTAATGATGTCCTGCTCGACGTCTGTCATGCTGTCCTGATAGCCTTCATAAAGACCTAAAGGCAAATACTGACCTATCTGGGACGCCCAGACCTTGGAAGGCGATGCGATGCCAAACACTGACTTGATCGCGTTTGTGATTCGCGTGCCCATGCCCTGGATCTTCGTGACAACCCAATCGACTTTGTTGGTGATACCGTTCCACAGTCCGATAACAAGATTGCGGCCGATAGTCGTGACCTGCGACGGAAGCGACTGAAGTGTTGAGACACAACGGTCTACAAATCCGCGGATATTTGACACGACATTGCTCACACGCTCGCGGATCGTGTTGAAGGCGTTCGTGAAGCTGTTGCGGAGGTTTGTCAACCAGTTGGAGACTCTCGTCTGTACGTTGTTAACCAAGTTTACAATCGTGTTCAGGACGGCCGTCTTGAAATTGCGGACCAGATTCACCACGAGCTCGATGCCGGCGCTGACGTTCGGCACGACTGCGCTCAGGAAATTCGTCACGATCTGGCCAAGATTGCGAATTGTCTCGACTATCAAGCCGCCGATCTCAGGGAGTGAATTCGTCAGAGCTACGACCACGGCACCAACTACCAGGAGGACCGCGTTCAGGATCATGCTCAGGTTCTGCGGATCCGTGAGGCTCTGGGCTATCTGTGAGACGATGTTCACGATTGCCGGGAGTAATATCGGCAAGGCGTCCGCCATACTTTCGGCAAGTATTGCGCAAAGCTGCATGATGCCGTCGACTAACATGCCGACGTTGTCCCCGCTTGCCAACCAGGTGACAATCTCCTGCGTCATCTCAATAAGACCGCGCAGGAGCACAGGGAGCGAATTGAACAATGCTCGACCCACGCGCTGCACTCCCGTAGTGATGACAGGCGTCAGCTGTGGAACCATACGGGTGAACGTGACAATGCCCTGATCTATGAAGTCAAAAATCGCAGTCGTCAGGGATGGCAACATCGGCGCAAAGCCAGAGATCAGAGACATGACGAGCGTGTTCGCTATCTCAAAGAATTGAGGTGCGAGCTCCGTGAGGGATGTCGTCACACTGTTCAGACCTTCGCGGATCTGCTCAATGCCGCCATTGCCGGAGAAGACTCCAGCCAATCCTTCCATCACCTGAGTGAGTCCAGGAAGGAACTGCTGCATCATGCTCGCCTTCAGACCTCTGAGGCTGACCTTCATGTTCTGAAGTTCGTCCTCGTATTCCGCAGCGGCTGCGACCGCTTCGTCGGACATAACGCCGCCCAGATCGTGAACCTGTTGACGCATTGCCTCCGTCTCTTCGGCTGTCATGTTGAACAAAGGCGCGAGCTCGGTGGCTCCACGGCCCAGGAGCTGAGAAGCCAAAACCGTCCTCTCACTCTCGTCCTCAACGTTCTGCAGTGCCGCAATGGTTGCGTTCCAAGTCTCTTCTGGAGACATGTTTGCAAGGTCAGCCTGGGAGATTCCCAGAGCATCAAATGCAGCATTGCCCTCTTCGGCTGCAGTCGTGAGCTTCCTCATTGACGTCTTCATTCCGTCAATGCTTGAGCCAGCATGTTGAAGTATAAAATCCCATTCCTGGTATGCCGTCGCCGACATGTTCATCTTCTGGCTCTCTTTGTCGATCTGGTTGCCCAGTTCGGCGATGTCGTTCGACGCGCTCAGGAATGCCGCACCCGTAGCAACCGCCGCAGCTGTTGCCGCTGCCAGTGCCGCACTGATCGCCGCCGCACTAGCGCCCAAAGCATTCGCGAAGCTGTCACCAAATGAGCGACCGCTCTCGTTTCCTGCTTCCTGGGAGGCTTGCCTTGCGACGCCTGTGAGCTGGCTTGTGATCTCGCCCTGGCTTCCTGCCATGTTCGGGACAAGGGTCACCGTGGCGCGAGCGACTTCAATCATGCCGTCAGCCATTCGTCTCCACCTTCTTCCTTCGTTTTTCTTCTATCCAAGCAAGGAGCTCGTTCTTCGGGAGTCCACCCCGTCCGAGCGCCCGCTGTTTCTTTTCCCTGCCCGGTCTCGGGTAGGGTGTTATTTTCTCGGAAATGCGCTTCTTGGAATTTGATGCCACGATGTTCCTGTTGATGAGCTGCAAAACGTCGTATATATCCGCAAGGATCGCGTTCGTCTTTGTTCTCGTGTCCCATCCTTCCAAGTCATAGCCCAGATCACGCGCTAATGCGGAGCCCGGACCGATGTTTTTAATAAAAGAGTCGAGGGCATCCCACGACAGGACACCCCCGACATCTTCGACTTGATAATGTGTTTTTGTAATTAGGTCAAAATTCAACGCCTCGCGGTGTTCTTCGACGAAATGCGCGAGGCCGATGATTTTCCCAGGGATAAACCTGCGGCCTTCTGGGTCTCTTCACTCCATGCGTCGATCAATTGCTTGACCATGCCGACGGGAAGCTCTTCAAGGGCTCCCTCCCAGAGATGTGACTCGATGAACTTATACATTGCACTCTCGTCCATCCCCTTCAGCTCCTTAGTGCTCAGAGTTGAACCGAGCGGGATGTTGTAACTATTGCCGTCAATTACGACCTCCAGGCACTCGACGCGCTTGGAATCCAAAACCAGTTTAGCCATTTGTTTATCCTCCATAGAAAAATAGCCCAATTATTAAATTGTCTGACCGTCGTCCTTTGTAAGTGTCCAAGATGCGGCCTCGATGGTAGCGTTCCATGTGATTGCTTCCGTAGGACTAAAGGAAACATCGTCAACGTCGCGAACGATTCCCTTGGATGTACCGAGGAGAAGCATGTCCTCGCCGTCCTTCATAAGGAACAAGAAAGCTGCAGGAGCCGAGGAAACACCGGGCGCAACTGTTACGCTTGTGATGTTACCGTTTGTAGCTGTTGCAGCCGTCTCGGTTACGTTGCTGGAGCCAAAAATGAGCTTGAGCGTGTCGGCTACTGTATACATGAGAGGAGCCTGCACGGTTCCACCCTCGTCAGATCCGACAAGTCTCTCGATCTCCTTCGCCCAGTTGCGAAGAGGCTCGGAGTCCTTGCCAATGCTCCAAGTAATTCCGTCCGCTGTTACTGCGCCGACCTCTGTCCAGTCTGCGCTCAATGTGTCGAGCGGAGAAGCAGGGAGTGCTGTGCCAGCGGCTGCAGTGTAGAACATGCCAGTCGCTAAACCTATACCAAGATTTACCTTGTTTGATGCCATTTTTCGATTCTCCTTTTATAGTGTGTATTCTTCACGATGAGCTACGACTCGAGCCGTCGCTGTTCTCATCTTCAGCTCAGGGCGCACCGGATCCGTTCGCCAGTTCGCCAGAGCATTGAGGTCGGCAAAGCGAAGGGCTCCGTTTTGTGTGGCTGCCTGATATTCAAGCACCCCGATCGCGTTCCTGATGAGAGCATCAGCTTCCGCGTCTGTTTCCGCCCTTGCGTCGATCGTCACCGTGAAGGTGTCGACGGTGTTGGCTGTTGTGCCTCCCGTCGCTGTGATTAATAAAGACGGGACCGCGAAGTTCTTGGGCAACGGTCTCACATAAACAGTGAAATAGTCAGCCAGTGCCTTCCTGATCTCGTCCTCGATGTCTGTGGGTCGTAAAATCTTCATGAGTTGATTGCCCTCGTCAAAACTTTGTCCTCAGCTTCCGCCTGTGCCGCTTGCCTGGTCGTTGAGGTTATAAATGCGCCCCAACGTCCGCCGCCATAACCGAAGTGTTTGACACTAACGTCGAAGCCGTCACCGCCAAAGTTCGCATTTGCGCGGTCACATATTCCGTCAGCTGTATCTTGAACCAAGTCACGCACGCCATCAGACTCAAGGATCGCCTTGAACCCTGCAGAGTTAAACGTGATATCACTGATTCCTTCTATCAACCCGAATACCTCCTCAACCTGATCTCAATGTGTTCGAGTCGCATGGCTGCAGGCTGAACCCTGACGTCGCCGTCGATCTCGTACACTTGTCCGTCGTACTGGATGCGATCCCCGGCTTTGATGTCTGAGTCCGAAGGTGCAAAGAGTGTATATTCGTCCAGTAAACCCAAAACACGCCCGTCCTGGGACAGGCTCGTCGTTGATGGCTGCATCGAACAGCCGTATATTTCCAAGGTCGAGGCTTTTGACCAGTCTGGGACCTCAGAACCTCGCAAGGTCTGCGTCCCCGGTCTTATCCTTGTGACCGTGTCACGACAAAAAGAAGGGAGCATTTTCAGCACCTCCTTCTCGGTTTCATCAGGTTCAGGGCGTCAAGTTTCTGGCGCTTCAGACCGAGAGCCTTCAAGTCAGACGGCCACAGTTTGATCGCTCCGCTCGAGTTTGGAAGACTGAAGGACTGCGAGACGCTTCCAGCTCCTTCGCTGAAGGATGTCGCCGGGAGCATACCGCCGGGAGTGTTCAGCTCACGCATGACAACATCACACGTCACTGACTTCGCCACGTCTGCAAGTCCTCGGTAATCGTAGCGGACGAGGATCTCGCCCACTATCGGATTAACGAACGAAATATCACGACCAAGAAGCGCATAGTCTGCATTTGTGACTTCCTGCCCATTGACCGCAACAAACACCTCACCCGTTACGGGAGTGTTTGACAGTGTGATCGTTGTGGGCTCGTCGTCTGCGACTTCAAACGCGTCGATTGTCGGGACAAGTTCGGACTCGTAGACCATCAGGTCGAAGTTGCGCCCCGTCTTCTCCGCTTCGAAACGGATCAGCGAACTGACCAGCGGGATCAGAGCCGCAGCTCTCTCCTGTTCGGAAGCTGTGAGCGGTCTCTTTAATCTCTGGATGTCCGCAACGGTTGCATAGTCTGACATGATCGTCACCTCTTACTTTCTTGTTCTTTTGCGAGCCTTGGGCTTTGTTTCCGCCTCAGTCTCTGGGATCGTTTCAGGCTCGGGAAGAACCTGGGCGGTGTTGCCACCGTCCACAGGTTCCCAGGGTCCCGAAATGCGACTTGAAACTTCAATAATTGCCCCGGTTCTCGTATTACGGAACCGCACGGTTTACTCCTCGATTCTTGCGAATGCAGCACCGTCGAGGATAGCCCAGCCAAACCATGCCTCAGCACGGAGATAAACCTGGTTGTAACCCTTGAGGTCGTTGCCGGAGTTGTCGGGATCACCGTACTCGATAACCTCGAAGTTGATGATGTCGGCATAGCCCCATCTGAAGAAGTTCTCGAAGTCTCCCATGTAGCCGTGCATTCCTGTTACAGCGCTTACTGTGCTGTTAACGTCGGAAGCTACGCCCTTGATCCTGTCAGGGTTTGCGCCCCAAGCAAGCTCAGGATACTGAGGCACGCCGTTGACCTTAACGTCTGCGAGTGCGCTTGCAAATGTCTTATCCATTGCGAGACCGTTGAACTCGAAATCACCAAGTGCGGCAATACCTGTTGTGATGTTGCCCTCGGGGTCAGGTGTACCGGGAACGAATGTTACAGATGTAACGCTTGCGTTTGTGTCGAGGGAGTTTGTGCCGATGAGAGCGGAAGCGGATCCTGTTGCGGGGTTAACGCCATGGAGTGCCATGATGTCGAGACCGCGCGCGATCTTCTTGCCGAAGCCATCAGTGAAGGCTCTCATGTAGTCGAGTCTCTTCTCGTCAGAGCAGCGGATGAACTCGTCGCTTACTCTCTGGCCATACTCAACCTTGAGAGGAACCATCTTGATGGCTGTGTTCTCACCAGTGTGTGCGCCCTTTGCAGCGCCCTCTGCTACGAGGTTGACCTCACCGTCAAGGGTGAAAACCATGATGTCGGTGCCGCTGAATGCGAGAGGCTCCTGTCTTGAGAGCTTTGCGAGTGAGCTGTGTCCCTGTGCGTTAACGAATACGTCCCTTACAAGCTCGGAAGGGAATCCTGCAGATGTAAATGCCATGATAATTCTCCTTTACTTTGGTGTTTTTATTGAATTGAGCACCTGGCGCATTGCTGCGTCTTTTTCGTTTCCTTCGGTGCCGCCTTCCATGTTCTTAGTAGGCAATAGTGTCGGACCATTGCCCACGAGTGCCTTGAGCTTCTCAGCGTCTGCTCGGATGGTTGTCTCATCATCTCCGCCGATCCTGCCAATCCACTCGTAACCCAGACCGACCTCGTGCGCTATCCGGTTTTTTAATGAGTCCGTCTCATAGTCTTTAATCTTTGCGTTGAGGTCTTCGATCGTCTTCAGATCACCCTCGTGTGCCTTCTTGTAATCGTCGAAGGACTTCGCAACTTCCGCGAGTGCTCTCTTGTGGTCCTCGGGTGATATAAAACCCTCATACCTCTTGTTTGATGCTTCGCGCTCCCTTGCGAGCCTTTTCTCGATGATTGCGTCAAGCTCCTCCTGTGTCTCGATCGTCTTGAAGTCTGCCATGTTGTTCTCCTTTCCCGATTTGTCCGTTCGGTAACGTATTTAATAACCGACGCGCTGCTTTTTGACCTCTTTGGTCATCATGCAGGCGTGAGTCGCTAAAACCACAGACTCGATCAGAGCGACCTCAATGTCGTCGTCAAGAGTCTTGTAACCATAACCGCCACCGCTTCCGATCGCTCGGTGGTCGCAGTTCGTCACGCTTTGCCGAAGTCCTGGCTGCCCTGCGTGACAAATCGCCTTGTTTGCGATGGCAGTCTCGAAATCACTCGAAGCCTGGATCACTTCCTTGACTGTTGCGGCAAGGATTCCCTTGAGCTTTTGCTCTTTGCACTCTCGCAGGAATGTCTCCAGACCGCTCGCACCGTCGACAAGGACCGCCTTGGCTTTGGTCTTCAAGATGAAGTTCAAAAGCCACTCATTTCCTTCTCTTTGGTTCCTGCAATCGATAGCTTCCACAAAGATCCGATCGTCTTCCGTTCTGATCGCAACGGATAAGCATACGTTTTGACCATCACGCCCAAACTTCACGCCAACAAAAACGGAGCCCTTGAACTTTGGCAAGGTCTCCGTCTTCAATGCGTCCCAATCCGGGGCGCTGATCGCGCTCTGTTGGTTGTACTTAATCCACAGCCCTAACCTCTGAATGTTAAAGTCCAGATCGTCGCCGTTGATCTCGCCCTGCACGGTGCGCTCCGTGAGGATCGTGCCAAGCGACGGGCTCGTCATATACCAGGCATCAACATCATGAACGTCAGTCTTGTGATCAACTGACCACTCCGCCCAACCTCCGTTGATTGTCTCGCCTCGCAGCGTCTTGTCTCGGTAGTCTCTGAAGACATCGCCGGAGCTGACCGCCGTGGGAGGCGTGCCGCACATTATCGTCTGCGGATTTTTGGAACTAGAGACGACATAATTGAGAGCAGTCTGTTGTGCCTGCGTGTACTCCTGAGCCTCGTCGATGACAAGAAGGTCATAACCGGAACCCAGGGCGCCCGATGATGTTCTTGTGCGGAAATCAATGACCGCGCCGTTGTTCATCTCGATGCGCTCTTTGCCGTATGCCTTATAGGTCGACTTTGGAGCGACGCCGATCTCGTCGAGTCTGTTCTTCAGTCGTTCCCATGCTATGTGTGCCGTGTCCGTCAGGTGAGCCGTGTGAAGTATATGCTCACCGTTGAACAAGCCCCAGAGCTCGCGCTGTGTGATGATCTCGGTCTTGCCGTTCCTTCGTGGGACGGAATAACCGAACTTTGTGTGGATCCAAAGCCCTTGATCATTTACGGCCATGATGTCATTCAGCATTAACGCCTGCCATTCCTGGCAAACGTTGCCGCTCATGTCATAAAGCTGACGGGCTTCGTCTCCGAGTGTTTTCTCGTAATCTAAAACCACGGACATCGTCGGGATTTGATTCCCGATTCTTGTCATGGTTCAGCGATTCCCTCCTTTGGCTTGTCTCTGGTCCTCATGTCTTCCGTCACCTCCTGAAGTTGTTGACCGTTTCCCTATAGAATCCCGTGTTGCGCTCAGTGATGAAGTTGATCGTGCACCGACAATTTTCGTGTCGTCTCCAAACATCTTCACCCTGAGCTCTTACGTCGTCATAGTTATAAACGCCTGCGACTTCATCGCACCAAGGACAGGCTCCTGCTTCCGCGGTCCTGATGACCATGGACTTGATGCCTGCTCTGGCAAGTAGTGCAGCATTGTCTCGAATCGAGTCGTCGACAATGTTCTGCGAGAAGTTAACAAGCTGGTCGTAAAAACTTCGTTCAATGTTGGTAAACTCCGGATTGTCCCGGAGCTCCGTGATGAGTCCATAGGCTCGATCACTATCAAATGCCGGTCTCTGGTAACGGATCCCGATGCCTGCGTTCGTGTTCATGTCATTCTGAACCTGCTCGCAGGCGTATGTGATAATGCTGTGATTGAGTCCCAGACTCTGCGGAATCAAGTCCTCGAGATCCCATTCGGCGATTGATTCAACGGGTGCATGTCTTCGCAGCACCGTCGCCAGATTATCGCCGACCCTAACCGCGTATTCGCTCGCCATCTCGTAGGTGCCGCGCCCTGCTTCGATCTCGTTGATCAGATAGGTCGCACGCCTGTCGAGGTTCAAAGCTCTCAAAAACGGCTCTTTGATGTCTTCATAGGTCAATGGATCCATTACTCAATCCCCGTCAATCTTCTCATGCGGTCCTCGTTGATGTAGTCGTTGCCGTTCTGCATTGCCTGGTTCAGCTTCAGGACGCCGTCACCGATCAGTGACAACGTTGCAGCATCAGGCTCGAAAACAGGACGCCATGCGACTTTTGTCTCAAATATCTCCTCGCGTGTGTAGTCCTGATTGTCTCGGAGACATGCGCCTATATATCCGACATTCTTGAAACCGACGGCAAAGCATCGTTGTGCTTTGGCTGCGATCAGTCTCAGACCTTCGTGCGCCGCCTTTATAGCTTCAGCACTGGAAGGGTTCGACGTAACAAAGCCCAGATCGTCAAGTGTGAGACCCGTCTCACCTGCGAACATGGAAGCGATTGACTTCAGCTCTTCAACATGTGGCTGCATACTGCCCTGACTGAACTGTCCGAGTGTGGGACGGTCGCCATCTTCGTCCTTTGTGAACGTGAGCATTGCGCTCATGGTTGCCTTCCATGAGTCCATCAGCTCCGCGTCTTGTGACAATCCCGTCGCGTATTTCTGCGGGAAGCTGTAAAACTCCGCCGAGATCTCGGTCCTCTTCAGGGTCCTCATGGCTGCCTTTGCGTATTCCATGCACGCCCTTGAAATCCTCGAGTGTCCGAACGGTCTCCTTGCGTCGGGCTTGTAGATGATAGGCACCAATGCGCAATAATCACACTTGAACGTCTCAACTGCGACCTGATCGGATCCCTTCGTGTACACTTCAGTCCTTCCGGGCGTGAAATATGCCTCACTGATCGGGTTGCCCTTGTCATCGCGATCAAGAACGGCATAACCCTCGACCAGGAGCTTCGTGAAATCGTCCAGGACTCCCGTGGCGTTCGTTCCGTCGATGATCTGGAACCGAACACGTCCCTCGCCTGCTCCCTTGGAGATATAGACGAACGAACAGGACGTTATAAGCGCGGACAGGATCGCATCATCAAAGAAAATATCGGGATTGTTCTGGTCGAACATCTCCTTGAACATGAAGTTATCATTTTCAAACTGGTCGAACTGGAGACGATCGGCAAGGCCATCGACTGCCTTTGTGCACCAACCGTTAACGCAATTGAACCACTCGAGCCCTTCAGGGGTAGAGATGCCCAAATCTGCAGCGCGTTGTTTTTCTTCATAATATTCATAACGGAGAAGTCCGCGCGTCCTCTTAAACTTCAGCTTTTTCCTCAACTTCTCGATTCCGATGCTCATTTTTTCGCCTTCCTTATCTTTGCCATGATGTCCGCCTCTGTGGGCGCGTCGTCTGTTTCTTCTCCGTTGACCAATGCAAAAATCTTGTGCATGGTCTGGATCGTCTGGATTCGAACCGCGTCGGTGACTTCCTCAGAGTCGCGGATCTTCTTCAACACTTTCATGTTCTTCTGCGTCTCAGGATCGTCTTCAGCGATGAGCTTCTGCATCGTCTGAATCGCCTGAACTCTTACAGCGGGCAAATTGTCCACGTTGTCCCTGATTTTGACCAGGGTCATGATATTTATTTTTGTTTCGTTCTTTGTGTTCATTGTTTCCACCGTTCCGCCCCGGGGTTTAGTGTGCGTTTTCTTCACA
>Ga0310786_10002802_pt1 | contig 26100 bp, 16 predicted proteins | sample AusTroGonzalo_MG_FD_203881 | JGI IMG/M metagenome (GOLD analysis project Ga0310786, IMG submission 203881) | Bovine rumen microbial communities from tropical cattle in Woodstock, Queensland, Australia - Gonzalo_03 (v2) (version 2) | ecosystem: Host-associated > Mammals > Digestive system >...
TGTTTTAAATTCTAATGGCGATAGCGTTCTTTTGTCGCAGACGGGAACGAAATTCCAGAATGTCGGAATGCTTGACATTACTCGCAATGGGAAATTCCACTCTCGCTTGATTCCGATGGATAGCGTCATTGCGGTGAACAAAAAGGTCGCTGCGGTACACGATAGCTTGCAAGCGCTTGTCGCCGCTGATTTGCAGAAAGTCGTCTCGAACACGAAATTTGAATTGACGATTAATGGCGCTGATGGGAAACGCTTGGTTCGCAAAGGCGAAACGAACTTGGGCGATTTGGCGGCGGATGCCATGCGCTTTTCTGTGGGGGCGCAAATTGGAATTGAAAATGGCGGGAGTGTCCGCGTGACGATTCCTGCGGGCTCTGTGAAATATCAAGACATTCTGAATGTGATGCCATTTGCAAACGGCATGTGCTTGATCCGAGCTACAGGGCGTCAGATTAAGGATGCGCTTGCACAAGGAGCTTCGAAATTGCCTGAGGAATCCGGCGGATTTTTGCAAGTCTCTGGACTCCACTATACGGCTGTCGTTGATACGAAAAATGATGGTAATGCGGCGCAAGTACGCATTGAAAATGTGCAGGTAGAGACGGAAAACGGCTTTGTTGCCATTGACGAGAACGCATTATATACGGTCGGATTGTCATCTTATGTGGCGTATGAGGGCGGTGAAATTACCGCTTTCCGCGAAAGCGAAATCGTCTTGGATAAGGTGATGACCGATAGCGATGCTATGGTGAAATTCTTGAAAAGCTTGGGTGACGATATCCCTGAAGCTTACCGAAAGCCGCAGGGGCGGATTGCGGTGAAATACGTTCGTTAGATTTTTTTTGACAAAATGGCCCTGTGAAACTATATATAGTTAGAGGGTATCATAAACAACGAATTTCAACGGTACAGACATGGACGAAGAAAATTGGGTAGAATTTTCAAACGTCATCAATATGGATGACGAAAACATCGAAAAATTCAAGAAACTCTATGGTGAAGGTCGACGCTTAACAGCTTCTTCTGAGACATCGCTTTTTGAAACATTGCTTTCGTTTTCGCAGATTATTCCAGAACCATCAAGGGATGATGCGGACAGTAACTGGGCCGATAACACAAATCAAGATGTTTGGGCCTAGAGAAAAAAGGATGCCCATGATGAAAACTCTGCACCCGATGGCGTGATTGGAAACGCTCTTAAAAGTTGGCGAATGGACCATTGGGAAACGCTTAGTGATGTTTTGTATGATGGGTGCGAAGAACCGTACATACGAACTTTGGATGGTTTATTGAAAGGAGAATATCCCTTCTATACTTTTTCAAAGCCTCCCATTAAGATTTATGAAAAAATGGCTGCCGACGGACTGGTGTTTGATGTGAAATGGAAGTCTAGAGCTAGTGACGAATGGGCGATTGGAAAAGGCCAGGCTGCAGAAGGGCGCTTTCAGTATGTTGTATAAAAACGCGAACATCTTGAATAAATCCCCGAGGACTTGAGCAAACCGGATTCTTCAAGAGATAATGAAATTTGGGATAACATTGAATCGTTAATCTCTACAGGGAAACACATGGCGAGGACTCCCCGGATACGATAGGGATTAGATATTGTCTTGCCTACTTATATGCACATTGCGCCATGTATGATGAAGCGGAAGAGTTGTATAAGGATAATTTGGAACGACAGGAACGTTTAACAGGAAAAGAGAGCTTAAATACAATATTGGCGCTGAATTTCTTGGCCGGGTTCTATTTCATAAAGAATGAACCGGAGAAAGGAGTCCCTTATGCTGAAAAAGCTGTGGAACTGACAAGCGAAAAGCCAAATGTCAGTAATCAGACTCGCATAATGTATGCAGATACCTTGACTCTGTTATATGCGTCTGTAAATCGCCTAGATGAAGCTTATGAAATGGCTCAGAAATTGCTAGATGATGCGTTAAAAGAATATGCTTCGGATCAGAAGTTTATCGCGAGTTTCCATTACACTCTTGCCTATGTCTTGAACAAGATGAATCGGCTTGATGAGGCTTTGGACTATGCTCAAAAGTCCTATGATGTTCGCTAGCAATACCTTGGCGAGTTTGATAATGATACAAAACTAACAGAAACGCTTCTGAACGAAATCAAATCAAAGGTAAATAAGTAAAAACAATCTTTTGAAAATATTATTTTTACATAGTATGTGGAGATTACCTTTGAAAAAAGTAGCGATAGTCCTATTTGCACTATTTAGTGCACTATCTATTACTGTTACGCGCTATTTCGTTTTGGGCGATGATGACTTGCTTTATTATGCCATCATCGAATATGGTTCTCAACTGGTTAAACCTGATTCAACACAGGTCGATTCCAATGAGCTATACATCAATGTGGCATACGACAAGGAACTTGTTCCCGTACTCGATGAATTCGGTATGCCGAAGGGCGTCTCTGACATTACCGACCGTGGTAAGTTGCTCCAACTGCTGACAATGCTCAGGGAGGCTAACCAATACAAGTATATTCTGTTGGATGTCCGTTTCGAAAATGGGTATTCGACCGACAATGATTCCGCGCTATTTGCTACGATTAAATCCACACCGCGGCTTGTCGTTTCTCACCACCTGAATATGGAAATGGCTGATTCATGCATTGCCGAAAAAACAGCCATTAGCGACTATACTTCCGATATCGACTTGAGCCAGTTCACTCGGTTTGAGTTAATCCAGAATGGTCAAACGACAACGCCTTTGCGTGTTTTTGAGGATGTCACAGGCAAGAAGGCTCAAACTTACGGCAATTTCTTGCTTATTGGTCATGACCTTTATGAACAAAAGCCCTTTATACAGTTCTCGTCTTTGTTCAATTCGAAATACAATGAGGACGGCAGTTACAAGTATTACGAAATGGGCGTTGACATTCTCGAAACGATGAGTTCTGAAGATTTCAGTGCGCTTACCAAGGACAAGTTTGTTGTTATCGGGAATCTAGTCGATGATAAGCATGATACATACATCGGTCCGCAACCGGGTAGCTACATCTTGATGAGTACGGTTAAGTCGCTGTTACAGGGACGGCCTATCGAAAGTCCGTTTGGTGTCTTGACTATGGCCCTTATCTATTTCTTGCTGGTTTGCGTCCTCTTTGGCTCCAAGCCTATGTGGCAATATATTCCGGGCATTAAGAATGTCAAGAACGGCGCGCTCCAGTTTGTTCTGTCGTTCTTGCAGTATTCTATAATCCTTTACATTTGTGCGACTGTCATGTACCTGGTTTGCGGAAAAGTGTACAACATGCTTATTCCGACTATATACTTTTCGGCCGTCAGTACTATCGTTGAAAACATCGATACCATAAAAGAAAATAGCATTTATAAAAAAGTTCTTGCAATCCTGCAAAAGAGGTCTAAAAATGACTAAAAAAACACTCGCTTTAGCTTTCTCTCTTTCTCTCGCTGCATCTGCTTTCGCGGATGACTTTAAGTTGCTGTTCATCAATTCTGGAACAGTAAACATCGGCGGCAAAGACTGCAAGGTTGGTGATGTCATTGCTGACAAAGCCGTAATCAATTGGTCGTCGGATAAACAGGCTATCAAGGTGCAAAACACTTCGAATAAAAGCATCAAAGTCATTGCTGCTGTGCAGCAAAAGAAAGAGGGGCTTAAAAGTATATTTGATTTCATGACAAAGACTGGACACCTTTCTATCCGCGGTGATGGCCTGATGGGAATCGAGGGGCTTGAAGAATACCTGAGCAAAACATTCTATTTGCTAGATGAGGAAAAGGTCGAGAGCATGCTCGAGACAACGGGTAGTTCGTATTTCCAAGTGGAATTCTCCGTAAGTGGCAAGAGCTACACTAAGAAACTCAAGGGTGATGCAAAGTCTTTCATTCTTGATGCAGACTCCTTTAATGTTGCTGGTTCCGAAGGTAATGAGATTCCTGTGAAAATTTCGTACAAAGACGCTGAAGGTTCGGAAGTCATTACCGATAAAATGAAAGTCATAGTTCTTGCAAAAAGCGTGAAGTAAAAGGGAGTTCGAGAAATGAAACTGAAAGTATTTCTATTCGCTATTTTAATGGGTGCTGCAGTAGGGGTTGCGCAAGAAACGACTACTCTTAAAGGCTTAGATATGGCTGCACTCATGCAAGGTGATTTTGCTAAATATTCTGGAATAAAATTTATCTATCACAATGGGATTCCATATGATGGAAATATGTATAAGCCTCCATTTCCTTTTAGCGATGGTCGAGAAAGAAGTGGAAAATATAAGGCTTCACAAACTGCTATGGATAACTATTTAAAAAGTCTATCCAAATACGAAGGAAAATTATTTTCTTTTGTGACAACTATCAATGGTGAGATGAATATCCCAAATGTGGTTATGGCTTGCGAAAATGGTGATACATTGTTGTTTTCATCAGCAACAATAGGAAATGATTTTATTTCGAAAAATTACATTGATCAGCAAAAGAAACGTATTGGCGAAAAATTTTATTTTGGACCACCAAGCTATTTAGGACAACAGTCGTCACCTAGTAACCCAACCAACATTTTTAACAACTATTTCGGTGAATACAAAAATGAAAAAACAGGGAAAACTGTGTTTTATCTTCCTTACTTATCCGAATGGAAAATTGTTGCGGTAACATACGATACGACTTATGTTGGCCAAAGAAACATGATGAACAATAATATGAACTTTAATTCGATGTATGACAGAGTATTGTTCTCGATTGAAAACCCCAATTATGGGAAATACAAGGCCTATTTGAATAACGGACAATCGGTTATCAAAAGTTTAAAAGATATTGAATATTTAGATGCTTCATTGCCGACTAAACCGGAAGATGTTGCCATGGTGAATGAGTGGGCTGCAAAGAAATATGTTGAAGCCGAATTCATTAAAGAACTGCTGGGGGCTGATAAGAAGGGAGAAATGGTCTCCCCAAAAATGGAGGAATTGGCAAAGAAACTTTTCCTTCCTGCGTTAAGTTTCTGCATATCAAAACACAAAACCTATCAAGACGATAACGAATGGAAAATAACAAAAAAACAATTAGAAGAACAAACAGAACTTGTTAAACAAGCGAAAAAGAAATATGGAAAAATTCCCTTAATAGGTAGAATGTTTTCGTCGATTGCTTATGTTTATGTTGTTGTCGGACGAAATCGCTCTGCAAATTTAAAGGAGCGAATCGATAATTACAAAAAAGAAGTTGAACTTTATAGTTTAGCAATGGAATGTGGAATCGAAGATGCTCAAACAAACTATGAATCATCCCAAAAGATTTTAGATCGAGAAGAAGCTGTTTGGTCTAAAGCTCAAAAAGATATCGAAGAAAGAGATGCTCAAATAAAAGCACGCCAAGAACAAGTGGCTGCAATGAAGTCTAAACAAGATGAGGCGAAAAAACAACTGATGAAGGAGCAGTTGGAAAGATACAAGGAACGCTTCAAAAATGAAAAAACAAATCAATTAAAACAATCCCTTACTCAAATGGAACTCCTTTTGAAGGATGTTGAATCTCAGGCTAAACAGAGACCAGAAATGAGTGAAAAAGCTGATATGTTGAGAATGTTTGTTAAAGCTATAAAAGACGAATTGAAAACACGTAAAGATTGATTTAATATGAAATCTGTTTATAAGATCTTCCTCTTTATTCCTTTAATTGCGGTTGCCGCTTTTGCGCAGTCCTCTACTCAGCATCGTATAATGACGATTTTGCCGGATGTATCGCAATATATCGGCAAACAGTATGTCTATACCGATGTGATCAAAGATTTCAAACGGCCCTATTTTCCGCCATTCCCTTATAGGGATGGACGAGTCAGGGATGGTAAGTACAAAGCCTCTGAAACGGCAATGGACAACTATCTAAAAACATTGCAGTCATATTTTGGAAAAAAATTCACTGTCGTAAGATTTGAAAGGGGCGAATTCAATATTCCAAGTCCAATAATGGCTTGCGAAAATGGTGACACTCTGTTTTTCCAGGGGAACATTGTTGACATGCAGTTCGTGGATGCTCAATATTATGACTCTCAACTCGCGAATGTCGGCGCTAAATTAAAAATTGTCGGCAACGATACTAGAACCACTCAAAAGAAGGCTTATACGGATGTGTTCTTCGGTTGCAAGAATCTAAAGGACGGCACTTACTCTCACGATATGCCGTTAAATACTGAATGGACTATCAAATCTGTTTCTTTTGATACGACCTATGTAGGTGATTTCACCATGTTTAGTGACAGCGAAAACTTCAGAACATACGATCGTTTCAAGTACATCATCCAAAATAAGCAATTCGGTACATTCGAATGTTTTCCGAACAATCATTTAAACGATTTTGAATTTAAAAAGTAAATTGTCTCATTGAAACATCCGAATATGCGAAAAAACTTCTTTATTATACTAATCTTTTTTGCCATATCCGTCATCTATGCCAAGGGCTTTTCTGACGATATAAAGTATTTGGATAGTGCTTCAATATATATGCAAGATATTGAAAAATACAAAGGCGTTCGATATCTTTTTCATTCGTTCATCAAATACGACAACGAAACGTATCCTCCGCCTTTTCCGTATAAAAAGGGAAGGGTGCGTGATGGAAAGTTCAAGGCCTCTGAAACGGCGTTGAATGAATACATAAAAAAAATATCCAAGTACAACAATAAATCATTTACCTTAGCGCATGTTGATTATTCTACGAATAATGTAAAAGGGATTGTGATGGCATGTGAAAATGGAGATTCGCTGTACTTTGGTATAAGTACTATAAGGCAGTTTATAAACAAAGAGTATTTTGAAGAAAAGCTTAAATTAAAAGGGACTAAAACAATCTATCAGGTTCCGCGTTCAAATTATGCGACAATTCACGAAGGCAAGTGCCCGAATCACAACTGCTCAGAGGAAGAGCTTTTATTTCCTAAGCAATATCCACATTTTGTAGGTTTCACGGATATAAAGACAAAAAAGACATCCTTTTATTTGCCATATTTGTCAATTTGGAAAATTGTGGATGTCGCTTTTGACACGACATTCGTTGGTTCGCAAACTTCATTCAGTAATAAAGCAAACTTGTTTTTTGGACGAATACGCCTTACTATCAAAAATGAAAAATATGGAGAATATTATTATTTTGAGGACAATTTACTCAATATAATAAGACGTAATGAGGTTGTAGAGAAAGATAAAAATTGTGAAGAACCGACCCAAAATGAAAATGGAAGATGGGAACAGAAGTGTACCGATTTCAGTAAATATTGGTGGAATCCTGTCGTTTTTTCTGATATATTAGTGGTTCCTATAAGAGATTGCTCATTCCTTCTTCCTCCATATGAAAGTGTTTGTGTTGACACGACAGCGTTTCATATAGATGATTTTAGATATTATTTTGCTAATCATGGTATTGCAAGTTATTCTGAAAATGAAATTAGGACCATTAGAAAATGGGCGTCTATGGGATTTGTTGAAGCAACTTGGGCTAGTGCTGTACTGAATAATGGAAATATAGATGATGGGACTTTTAACAAACTTATTCGGGAAGGTTATCCTCCAGCCATTGCCTACGTAATTTTCTATTTCAATCTTTTGTTTGATTATCCTAGACAAAATCTCTTTGATGGAATAAAAAATGCATATAAAATTTATGGAAAACAACTTGCACTTGATCTGTTGTTTGATCAGTTTGTGAAGCTTTCTCAATTATATCCAAGTACAGATGGTAAAAAAATAAATGAATTCTATAAAAAATCAAAAAATTTCGGTTATGATTCGTTTCTAGATAAAGTCTATAAAGATGTCGGTAAGGTTGGATTTGGTTCTGCAGGCTTAAATGTGATGATGTTAGAACAGTTGTTTAAAGAATCTCAAATTTTCCCTGAAATGAAATTTGATGAATTCTATAAAAAAGCTGTTGAAATCGGATATGATTCTGCTGTAGCGAATAGCAACATAAATGAATATAATAATTTAAAAAAAAATTCTATGATAATAAAAGAATTTAAGGATTCTTTTTCTGTGAAATATATTTATTCGACCTCTTTCGAACAGAATCTTATACGAATTCGAGAATTTGAAAAAAAACAAAATTTTGAAAAAAAAGCCTTTAATGAACTAGTCCATTTTATTATTGGAATTCGTGTGTTACCCCTATATGAGCAAGCTTCTAAAACGTCTGATTTAAAAGATGAATTAACATTTTGCGAAGCAAAACTAAAGCTTTATACGCAAGCGAAGTCTTATGGCTATGATGATTTTCGTATGATAGGATCTATATCAAAAGAAATTGCTCAAATAAAATTAGAACTCAAATTGGATTCTGAACTAAAGCAAGACTGTATGTCAGAAAAAATTTTTAATACAATTAAACATAATTCTCAAGAAATAAATGATGATTATGTAATTTCAAAGTTGTTTGAAAAAGCGATAGTAGAAATTCTTGATAAGCAAAAGAAAAATAACAAGGATTCGTTAACGGAGATAAATCTATTAGAAAGAGAAATAGAACTCTATCAGCAAGCAATAAAATTTGGTTATAAAAATGGGTTAGACAGTCTTGAAAAAAGGCAAACTAGACTTAACTACTTAAAGAATGTTGAACTCTACTATAAGAGCGGAAAATAACGTTTATGAACAAATCCTCCATATTATTCATCATTTTACTTCTGACGAACACCTTATTTGCGGCCAATAACTTAAAATGGCTTAGCAATAGCATCATTGATATTTGTAATTCGCCAGAATTTTCTTACAAGCAGCGTATCGATATGGCTGCGGAGCGCTACATGTTGTTAATCTCAGATGCTCAAAAGTCCGGCGATGAAGGTGACACTGAGCTTTTGGCGAAAGCGTATGAGGCTTTTGCCAACCTATTCAATTCATACGATGCGCTTGCGCAGCGTGATGCATGGAACAGAATGTTCCTTGCCAAATTAAATGTAAAGAATCCTTTGGATTTCAATATATACCTTTATATGGCCGGCAGCTACATGGAATCGTCCGAAGAAGACGTCTATAAGGCTGTGACTTCTTTCAAATACCAAGGGGATGCAACTTTCGGTCTCAAATTCCTAAGCGATATTCCGATACCAGTTGCAAAACTTGACAAGTACGATCAGGCTCGTTATTACGCCATGCAAGGAACGCTCCTTGTTTTCGGAGGTATGCATGATGATGCCGTGAAAGCTTTCTCAAAATCCTTGGAACTAGCAAAGGCTGAATTTGGCGGAACTTCGCCTGAATATCTCTATTTCAGAATGTTCGAGGAACTCCCTTATTCATCTAAAGGCGATTTCAAGAAGGCTTTTTCCGTAGCTAGCAAGACCGAAGATGAATTACGAAAAACGAAGCTAAACCTTTCCTATATCGGCAAGACAATCCGAGGGACCGACTTTGTTGAATATTCTTCCTTGTTAAATCGTATGGCGTCTTATTGCAGGATGTTAGGCGATTCAAAAAAAGAACTCAAATATAATGAACAGGCTCTAGAATCGGCGTACGACAACTTTGGTAGCGACAACCACATGCTCAAACCTTATCAAGCCCTGAGCCTTCCGCCTTCTGGTCCGCAAGTTTATTTGGACCGTACTGTTTTCGATATTAAGGAACAAGTGGCCAATAGCTACTACCTCATAGGCAAGAAGAAAGAATCCCTTGAAATGTACAAGGAACTCATTAGTGATTATAAGCGTGCTGCCAACAGTGCGTCGGGATATTCTACCTTGAATATCGCTAAGGTTAAAGCCATGATGGAACCGCTTACCATTATTGCCCCCCTTTGCGCCTATAGATTCCCCGAAGATACTGATATCCAGGAGCTTGCTTATGATTGTACATTACAATACAAAAATTTCAGCCTTTACGCTGAAAACCTTGTACAAAAAATGGTTCAGCTGGATAGGAGCAAGGATGTCAAGGATATTTACGCCAAGATTCTCGACATCAAGAAGAAAATCGTCAAGAACCCAGAAGAAGAAATTGACTACCGCGATGAGTTGAATCAATTAAATGACCAACTTTTGGTTGAATTAGATTTTTCTACATACGGAAATTTGATGAACGTTTCCTGGAAAGATGTCCAGTCTGCACTGACCAAGGGTTCTGTTGCCATCGAATTCCAGGAATACACTAAGGATGACGGGAAGAAGGCTTACTTGGCTTCCATTATCAAGGAGCAGGGGAGCCCGTATACTATAAATATATGCGATGACGAGCTTATTGCTGGCATTAAGGATGTCTATAAGTCTCCTGAAGCCTATGAATCAATTTGGGGGCCTATCCTTGCTGAACTGAAGGATGTTAAGAAAATCTATTTTTCGTCCACCGGACGTTTCTATGACATTGGTATTGAGTATCTACAAGACAAATCCGGAAAAATCCTGAATCAGAAAATCGACATGTTCCGCATGTCCTCTACAAGGGAACTTGCGAAAGCAAGCTCGAAGAAGAGTGAAAACAATACGGTCATTTATGGTGGCATTCTCTACAATTCTGACGGTAAAAAAGAAAACGAAGGGGCTACTCGTGGCGGCTTGAATTACCTCCCTCAGACGCTTGAAGAGGTCAAGAACATATCCAAGACGCTCAACAAGTATTCTAAAATCCAGCAATATACCGAAAAAACAGCGACCGAAGAGTCTTTCAAACTGCTATCTGGAAAAGATATCGATATTCTTCATATTGCCACGCATGGTTTCTATTGGACAGAACGTAATGCCAAGCATATGAAAATGCCTTTCCTTGTCAAAGGCAAGAACAGGACTGCCGAAGACAAGGCTATGTCTAGATCTGGGCTGTTTATGGCTGGCGCCAATAGCGTCCTTACGGGGCAAGTTGTGCCCGCTGGCAGGGAAGACGGTGTACTCACTTCTAGTGAAATTGCTCAGCTTGATTTGCATAATGTGGACCTGATTGTCTTAAGCGCATGCCAAACGGCGCTTGGTGAAACCAATTCCGATGGTGTTTTTGGCTTGCAGCGCGGATTCAAGAAGGCTGGGGCGCACATACTCGTGATGAGTCTTTGGAAGGTCGATGACGAGGCTACCCAAATTCTAATGACTGATTTTTACAAGAAAATCGCTTCGGGACAGAAAATGCATGATGCCTTCGTTTCGGCTCAAAAGCACCTGAAAGAATCTCAAAATGGAAAATTCAGCGACCCTTACTATTGGGCCGCGTTTGTAATGCTTGATGCAGTATAGTTTTTTTGAGATTTTTATCACTTTTTTCAAAAAAAAAACTAAGAAACTTTCTTTTTTTTTACTTTTTTGAAAAATAAAAGTTACTTTTGGTACTGCAATATTTTTTTTATTAAGGAAAAAATTATTAAGGAATAACATGAAAAACGTAAAAGTTGTTCATTTTGCTGTTGAAATTATGGTGATTTTACTATGGGTGGTGAATGCTTCTTTTGCAGCTCCTGCAAAAGAAAATGTGGCTACTTCGCAGTCTCCCATGGAATATTTGCAAGGCTTTTGCCCTAAGCTTTTCGATAAGTATAAAGATGAAATCGGTAAATACGCTGCTCACTATATATTCGCAGTAGATGTTTCTGGTACGATGAAGCGTTTTGAACCATATGTGGTTCCCTCATTGAAGGCTTTCTTTAATGCTTTGCCCGATGGCGATATGGTTACGGTTATTCCTTTTGGTACCGAAATCCTGAATTTGCCGGGCTATGCAGGTACAATTAACCCCAATATGCGCCAAAACCTGATTGAACGCGCTCAGGACTTGTATACGAACTCGAACTTGACAAGAGAGTTCAAGCAGCATACCGATGTTAAAAAGGCTATTGAAGCGGTCGCGTCGGCGGTTCGAAACAACCGCGACTACAAGATTAATATTCTTGTTGTTTTGACGGACTTCCGTAATGATGTTCCTGTTGACAAAGAACGTCCATTAAAAGCTAATGAAATTGAAGACCTTTATGGCGGTTTTAATGCTGCAATTAAGGGGTTGTATACAAGGAATATTGCTTTGGAACTCCCTTATATTGATGCAAATGGTAACATGTCTACAGAAAAGAACCGTGCCATGAAGGGCTATTGCTTGAACCAGTTGCGTGACAAGGTTTTCCCGCAGGAAGGTGATGGCAAACTGCAAACGGTTCCTGTGGGCAATAGCCCCGAAGCTATCAATCACTGGTTTGTGCAGTTGCAGCGTGATATCATGGTCACGAAGCTACAGGCGATTATTCACCTAGAGAACAATGTGGCGCCCGCTACGGTTGAAACCGAGGTCGATATTGACGGAAACGTGGTTGCCAAGGTTGACTGGACGCCGACTCGTCTTTATCCGAACCTGAAAATTGATTCTTCCTATTTTGAAACTGCCGAATGGCTTTTCAACAATGACGAGAAAAGCTGGCAGATGACGAGCGACCGCCACATCGAAGTGGAACTTGGTCAGGTGAAGAACCAGGCGATGGGTTTCCACAACAACCAGGATAGTCTGAAGCTTGGTCTTTCGCTGCCTACAGAATACGACAATGAATTGGAACTTTTGAACATCAAAAAGCCGATACCTGAAACAAAGGCTTCTATTGGTCGTTGGCTTTTCACGTTCCCGCTGCCGTTCTGGCTTTGCTGCGTGATTATCGTTGCCATTATTTGGTACATCATTATGTTTATGAAGGCTGTCAAGAGGAATGCGTCGCTTAAGTTGAGCTGCAAGGTTACTTTGATTGATTTGACTACGGAAGAGGAAACCGAATTGTCTCGTCGAATGGACAAGTTAGAAGGACTTTCGATTCCGGGATCGGCTGGATTAAAACCGATTTCTGTTCCGTGGGCTGTGAGAATTTACAAGAAGAAGATCAATCCATTCTTTTTATTTGGAGATCCTTGCTTTATGTGGGAATCCCAAAAGAATTATGTATTCACTAGGGGTGGCACAAAGGGAAAGTTGTCTGCAGGCATAAACACATTGTATGCAGGGCCAAGACCTAAAACAGACAATGCTACTCATCAGTTGAAAATCAGAAGATTTTAAAATTTATAACAAGAGGCGAGTCAATTATGGCTAACAACAGTAAACACATCTTCATCGGCATCGGTGGATCCGGTTGCCAAACCATTTCACAGATTAAGGAAAAGGTGTATGAAAAGCGCTTTCCGAATGACGAAGGGGGAAAGACCCGTCTGGAGGCCATGAATAATTCGTACCGCTTTATTTTCCTGGATACCGACCAGCGCGATATCGACGAAGCGAACCGCCGCAATCGCAACAGCTTTGAACATGGTCGTGTTCCGTTCATTAATCCGCAGACGGACTTGGTAAACCTTGGTCGTGCCAACCCGCTGGCCATTTATTACGAAGCCCAGCACGACAAGACCGAAACCCTGATCAACAAGAGAATTCTTGAAGCCTGTTCTCCGGAACTGGCTGCCAAGATTCCGGATCAGCCGCTGGCCTTCGGTGCGGGCGCCTTCCGTATGAAGTCGAGAATTGCGTTTGCTCATTCTTTGGCCGATTTCCAGACCAAGTTGCAGGCTGCAATTTCTGCCCTTAACGATGTTAAAACCGTCGGTGGTGCTGGTTGCACAATCTTCTACTGGGTGGTTGGCTCTTCTGTTGGTGGTACAGGTTCGGGTATTTTTAACGATGTTTTGTACCATCTGAACATGTTGCATCACCAGATTGTGGGCGATGGCGACCCGCAGTTGGTGTTTACCATGTACATGCCTAAGTTCTACATTGACTCCAATGCGACTGAAGAAAAGTATGCATTGAACGCTTACGGTGTGTTGCAGGAAGTCTCTGCATTCAAGAAGATGAGCTACAATACGGAACAGAACACGGTGATGCATCGTTTGGCTTTCTTGAACGACTATAACTTGGTCGATTCTCACCGTCGTTACTGCCCGTTCTACTACATGATTCCTATCGATATTCAAACCGACAAGGGAACAAGTTTGGGTACGACTCGAACCATGTACCGCAATACAGCCGAAATGCTTTATCACTTGCATAATGGCCAGGGTGGCGATACCTTCCGTTCGGATATCGACAACTACATGAACGACATTATGGAAAAGGACCATGCAAACTTCTTGGTCCCAATGGGCTACGTGTCGCTGCAGAAACCCAATGAACAGTTCAGGGAATATCTGCGCACCAGATTCAGGAGAGATATCCTGCAAAATTGGCTGTTGAATGATGATGCCAAGAACGAAGAATTTAGCGATGCTGATGCTAAGAAGTTGAGTAAGGCTTTCTTTAGCGAATTGAACCCTGATTTGCAGGGTACGATTGCCGCCAATATCAAGAAAAGGGACAAGGATGTTCGCGAAATCTTCGAGGACATGACTGCAGTCCAGGGTGATAATGTGAAACTGGAGGATCAGTACGCACTTGATAAGTTGGTGGCTCCTATCGATGATTTTGTGAAGGACGTTACGACTAAGGAAACTACCGACGAAAAGAAAAATGGTTACAAGAAGATAATCATTGCTAAGATGTGGAAGTCGGCAGAAGACATGATTCGTAACAAGGGTCTTGCCTATACTGTGGCTGCACTTGGCAAACTTCAGGATGTGAGCAAGGCTGAATATCAGGCTTTCAATGACAGCTGCAAGGAAGAAGAAGGCAAGCTTTCTGAATCGTACAATGCTCTCAATGATAAATACAAAAAAGCTGCTGAATTTGGCATGCTTGAAGGCAAGAAAAATCAACGCAGAGAAATTGAAGCCTATTTCAATGCTGCTCGCGAATATGCCGACAGTAAGGAAAAATTCGCCCTTGATGTCTGGAAGAACGACATGATGAAGGACTTCTGCGAAGATGATAAGAACAGCGAAATAGCCAAGCTGAAGAATCATGTTGTTCGCCTGATGGATAAGGTGACCGAAATGACTTCCAAGTCCAAGAAGGTTTATAAGGACTTGAGCAACAAGTTTGGTAATGCAGCCCTTGATGTGACGACTGTTTACCTGCCGCAGTTGAAGGACATTTGTGATGGTAATGGCTGGAAGGCTGATAACTTCTTTAGCAAGTGCTATCGTTTCATGTTCGATGCCAAGGAAGACCGCGAGGAAACTCCGGATCGTAAGGGCCTTGTCAAGTTTATCGATAGGGTTATCTATATAACTCCTGATGAAGAAACGATGGTTCCGGAATTCAAGAAGAAGGAATATGTTGTTTATGCCGACAAGGATGCTGCCAAGGATAAGCAGGTCAGCAACGATTACCGCTTCTTTGCAAATGAAAATTTAATAGACCGCGGTCCGGAAACTATTGTCGACGATTTCTTGACCTTTGCTGAAATTGCGTTGGATAAGGAAATCACAGATAACAAGGACATTCAGGACAAGTGGGAAAACAGAAGAATTTCTGACTTCTTCAACAACCTGACTAATGACCAGAAGGACGATGTCCGTCGCTCTTTGAACCCGGCATTGTTCTTCAGCTACAACTCCAGCCGTATCGAAGTCACCAAGAAAGAAGAACACATTGTGTTCGTGGCCAATAACGAAGATATGGCTCGCGAAATGCTCGGCTTCGAAAAGGGTAACCCGAAGCATCGCTTTGAATCTGATCCGGACAAGGATAAGGCGTTGGTTCTCAAGTCCAAGTATGGCCTTGCCTTAAAGGATTACCGTATCTACGATTCGCTCAAGGTTGTCTATGATAAGGCAACCTTCCGCGAAAAGTACTTCTTCCATCATGATTTTGCCCAGTATCAGGATCAGCTCAGACTTTCTGACCTGCCGGCAGAGGAATTGCCGCAACATCGTTCCTTTGCAAAGATGCTTTTGTTGAACATGTTCATGGACGAAAATTTGTTGGGTCAGTTCTTCTACAAGGATAAGTATGATCCTGAAAACTACGCCAATACAATGTATATCGAAAATGCTCAGAACGGTGATTACTTTGAAATTGCACGCTCCGAAGCATTCAAGGGCTTGGTAGATGGTAAGCTTTGCCTTTGCAGGGAAGATCGCGGCCGTAGACTCTACGACGAAATTTCTGGTGTTGACTTTGTTCAGCGTTTCAATGCTTATTGTGAACGTTACTATAACTACCGCTATGGCGAAACTTTGAACAAACTTCTTGTAGCGATTCTGCAACAGAAGGTGGATGTCGATAAGAAGATTGTTACCGGCGAACAGATTCTGAAGGATCACTTCAAGGAAAAGCAACCTGCACTATTGGAACAGTTGCATGCATGTATTCAGAACAGTAAAACCCACGAAGAACGCATGGTCTACATGGTGCTCTTCCAGGTTGTTCGTGAAAGATTTGCAACAGTTCAGGACTTCATTTCTAACAGTAAGTAGTAAATGCTTCCGCTTTGGATTATAGACCTTACCCAAGATACTGACCGTAGGAAAATCTTCACGGATCTTCTCGGTCAGGTTAAGGGTGTTTTGACTGATGATGATAGTGTGTGTAGTGAGAGGGAAAAGAAGCCTGCAGACGCAATGCGCGATTTTTCCAACTTGTATGAAAACAAGGAAAATGCAAGAGATTGCATTTGGTACTATTCACACATAGAAAATCCCTTTAAAAATAAAGAAGTTTTAAATGCGCCCTACAGGCCATCTGAACAGGATGTGGCTGATATAGATGCGTATTTTAAAGCCCTCTTGGAGCTTGAGGCGGCGTCGAATGACGAGCTGAAAAATATCCAGGACAAAGAAGGGAATTACCGTAAGGAATTGTTCAACATCTTTAATCGCGACTTCCAAGAAGTGGCGGTTAAAGAAGGGCAATCCTTTATGGATCTTTTAGTCAAGACCATGGCCGAAGCCAAGGCAAAGGCGTTAGAAAAGAAAGATAGTGCCTTTGAGCAAGATATTGTCGATGCTCTCTGTCTTGATTTTGAACAAAAATTAAAGATAGAGGAGCAATCTTTCAAGAGCCTTTTGGACAAGGCTATGGCAGAGGCTGAATCAAAAGCATCAATGAATGCCAAGACGATTGCCGATGCAAAGGCCAAAGTCCTGGAGGAATTCCAGTTAAAATCCCATCGGGCGAAATTTGAGACTCTATACAAAAAATTCAAGGAAAATGTCGAGGAGGAAACCCGGGAATTTAAGGCTAAGATGCTTAGCATCAAAAACGATGCTAAGCAAACGGCTGAATCCGTTGTAAAAAATAATGAAGAAGAGATAATCCAGAAGGATATATTCGAACAGCTCTATCAGGAATTCCAGAAGCATATAGTCGAAGAAGGCCGTAAATTCATGGATCTATTGGTGGAATCCATGAACGATTCTGAAACAAAGATTATGCAAGAAGCCAAGCAGAAAATGTTGCTTGACAAGGAAGTTGCATATCATACGGATATCGCTAGAACGCTTTATAAGGATTTCCAGGAAAAAGTTGTAGAACAGGGGCAGAAGTTTATTGAGCTGTTGCGCCGTACGAGCGGTCATGCCTACTCGGTTATAAATATTTGTGTTATCGGAGATTCTACAGAAAAGTTTTCGCGTCTGGTATTCCCTTCTGTAGCCGTGATGCTGCAAAAGGAAAAGGGGCGCATTTTACCACATCATGTGCATCAGGGTGTGTCTATTTTTGGGGCTTTTTACATTCCGTCGGATGTGAATGCCCGCAATGTGAATGAACGAAATGAAATTCGCAAGACCTTAGAAGAAATTGATGTTCAGCACAATATTAGTACGGTTCGCGGCTACGACCGTATGCTGTATTATCAGAATGTGCAGAATAGGGCAGAAAATGCTTATCCGCTTTTGAATCGTGAAGCGGAAGTTCAATATTTGTTGCAGTGCTTGGAACACTTGTTCTATGCATGTAGCGAAGTGCACCCTTTGATGAACGGTGTTTCGGATGATTGTTTCTATTTTTCGATGGGGGCGACTTCCGTTTATTTTGATTCGCTGCTTCAGAACAAACGCGATAAACACCGTGTTGCTAAAGAGCTTTTTGAAGAATTCCTGAAGGATGGCGATTTAGAAAAGCCAGATGATGGAGCGCCTTGGTTTAACGGGCAAGTTTACTTGGTGAGCCTGAATGCTGCGAATTCTGAAGGAATTGCTGAACAAGGCGTAAAGCAGACCGGCTATTTGCCGTCCTTGGATTTAAGGGCTGCGCTGAAGCCGGAAAGCATTGTTGAAGTATTCCGTGATGTCTCTATTTCTATTGACCAGGTTCAGGAGCCCAATATTCGGTTGGATCCTATTGTCGAGTTCCGCAATAAGGATTTGAAAAGAGTTTATTTCTTGCAGGATTTGAGATATTATCCTGCTGAAATGCATTACTTGATAAATGAGTATGTCGATGGCGCTTCCAAGGAAAAATTTGAAGCGAGTAGCAAGACACGTAAGGCAAAAACCGAAGACTTTGCGATGAAGCTGTCTTTGGGAATTAAGACTCTGTTAAAGACTTGCAATGTCCATACGGGTGGCTTGAAGAGGGTCGAAACGAATGTTGATGACCTGAAGACGAATATCGGCAAGATTCGCGAACGTGTTGACGTGTTGCTTGAAAGGGAATTGTGGCAGGACGCGATTATTAATAATGAAAATAACGTTCCCAAGAAACTGAAAGACTTCTTTATTGACTACCATCAGGCATACTGTGGAGATCTCAAGGCCAAGAGCGAAAAAGAAAAATGCTTGTGTAAGAGCAAAAAAGATATTGCCCTGAAATTGTTGAAGCGTAATTTGGGTACGGAAACTCCGTTACTCAGTAGACTTGCGAAAAACTTCTTGCAAAGCCTGGTAACCACCATTGCAATGGTCCCGCTATTGAAGATGCTCTCGCCAGATGTCTTTGATCTGGGTGATGTTTACTCTCACGCGGCACTTTGGGCTACGGGCATCTTTATGATTCCTGTTCTGGTTCAGGTGATTACCTTGCTGTGTTATTATTGGAATCGCAGAAACATAAAGAACCGGCTCAAGGCAATGTATTTGCACGATGCGTATGCTAGGTTTGTGAACCGTGCATATACCGAAATCCAAAAGTATTATGATGACTGTACGGAACTTTGTGACAAGTATTTGAAACGCTGCGAGAGTATCCGCAAGGAAATCCGGATACCAGATTGGAAACAGGATGACTTGGAACTGCCGGAAACACGATTTAATCAGCCTTTGGCTGGCGGCTATTTTGGCGGCAATCTCATCATGGGAGAAGATGAGGTAGAACCGGCTGTAATTCGACTACCCATGAAGTCGCAATGTAAGGTTCCGGATTTGAACCGTAGCGACTATTTCAGCTTGATTAGTGGCTATAATGAAGGCATTAACATTTTGATGCGGGGAATCCATCTGGCAGAGGAGCAAACGCATCATTATGACGAAGAAAAGCAGCAAGAAGTCTTTGAATCGAAGGATTACCAGGCAAAGAGGGAAGAAAAAGAATGGGGCGAATCTAAAAAGGAGTTCCTGGATAGATTGTTTGCTTCTATTGAAAACGACCTTTTGCCGAGAAATTATCCTACCGTTGGCGACAAAGTCCTTGGCTACAGTGAAAAATATGCCAACGATTCAAAGAAACAATCAACAAGAGTTCTTGTTCCGTTTACGGAATACGCCGCTACGAATGGTGAATTTACTACATCGGCCGATCATGAATTTGTTGACCTCAAGACAAATGACCGACGTGTGGAAGACTTGTTGAAATCGTCGCTCAATGTTGTTCCCCATATTCGCGAGGACAAGGATAGGGATTTGTTCCAGCGATTCATGTTCCTTACGCGTTGGCGCGTTTTTGATTACGTACGCCTGAATCGCGTGTTACCCTTGGAAGACTTTGATGAAGAATCTCGAAAGGAACTTGTTTGCGATATTGCTGCTGACAAACTGAATTGTAAACAAGAAGCTTGCTATCCATCGTCACTCTTACTATTAGCGATGAGCAAGGCTGGGATATCGAGGGACACGAACTGGCTCCGACTATTCCCGGATCGCTTGCCATCGGGTACCGTAAAAGCGGATATGGATGCGTATCAAAACATTTTGAATGTAGACGACTAATTTGGATGAAAAATGATTAGCATACTCTATGTGTTGATTGCCTTAGGTGTTTTAGTTCTAGCAATGCTCGGCATGGCATTTCGGCGTTTGAGCAAACGTCGAGTATGGATGATGTATGGCGAGAGAAAGTATAGTTATCTGGACGTCTCTGAGCAGGGCGGGCGTATTTACCCGATAAATGGTGGTAAGGGTGATTGTATCGGCCAGGTAGTCATGAAGGATGATAAGGATTATGCCGAAGTCTACATGGTGAACCCGGACAATTCGGATTATGATGGCCGAAAGAATTTTATCCTGATAGGAACCGTCAATAATAAGGGGGAAGTCCGTAAAGGGAATGACCCGGAAGATGAAATTTTCGGTTATACAGCAAATCCTGATAATCCTGGTGTGCCTTCTTGCGAGGGTAAGTGGCGGACCAAATTTGGGTTTAAGACTTATTGGGAATTAGTTGTATTTAAAGGCAAGCCTGATCCTGAACCAAAATCCGAGCAGGCCACTGCAGAAAATGGTGATGCTGAAAATAAGCCGAAGGAAGCGCCAAAGGAACCGCCTAAACGGACTCCTGTCGCCAAGTGCGAAATGTTCAGGTATCCTAATCCAGTCAGCAAAGATCCGAATAAAATGCCTGATGTTGTCCGTGCTGCTGCTTTCATGCTGCTTTATAGGAAGTATTATGACCAGAATAATCAGGAATTTGTCGAAGAATCTCCTTACGGATGGAAAGATACTGCGTTTGTATCGATGCTCATCTTTGTCTTGGTTTACCTTCTATTTTATTCAGTATATTGCGCTATTTTGGAAATGCCCTTTATTGGTCAAAGCTGGCAGATGGCTCTATCGATGGCTCTATTCTATTTTGTTTTATGGGGGGCTGTTAGACAGACTAAGATTAGTCTAGCTGAAAGTGGGATATCTGTGCAACCTTGGCTTGATATGTTGAATTCAAAGGTGGGCATTTCTTGGATAACTTTTGTTATTTGGTTCTTCTCAGTAGTGTCAATTGTTGTTTGCGTTGTCAATGGCGAAAATAACTATGAACTTTTACCTTTGCAGGTTGTTGTAATCATTGGTCTATTTGTGAATAAATTACAAGAAGGTTATGGAATTTCAAAACCATGGCAAATATACGATAAATATGAACGGCCTGTCAGTGACACTAAAAAAGAAATAAAGCAGCCTACAGGGACTATCCAAAAAAGTTATGAATGGGAATTAGGTGCTGAATCGAAGAAAGAATGTTTTGGTCAGATTTCGATGTTCTTTGATGTTAAGGAAATGAGCATCCAGCGTCAGGCAAATCCGTTCTATATGCAGAGAATGGATTTGCCGATGGCGGAGTGCATCAAGGATATGTATCGCTATTTGACTGAACGCAATGATGAAGCTTTACATCGAGTCGGATGGATTGCGAAATGTATTGAAGATCAGTCAAAGAATTTGACTGAATTAGAAAAGATTCAATTTATAATAGATTTTGTGCAGGAACCTAACATAAAGTACTGTTTGGATCAGGATAGCCGCAATGTGAATTATGCGGTAAACTATATTAGATTCCCTGATGAGACTTTATATGATATGGAAGGTGATGCGGACTGCAAGGCATTCTTGGCGACTATGATTTTTGTCGTTTTGGGTTATAAGGTTGTATTCTTGCATTCTAGAATTAAAAAGCACGCCATTGTTGGCGTATGTCCTAAAGATGCTAGCTTGTTAAATCAGTTTAGCGGAGAATCTATATTGAGATTGAGGGGTGTTTCTTACCTTCTTTGTGAATGTACCGGAGATGATTTCTTTATTGGACATATTATAAGTGGTATAAAACAGAGCGATTTTGAGACGATGGTTGCTCTGCCTCCGGAAGAATCCAATATAGACGAGGAATAGCATTATGGCAACGGAAGAAAGAAAGTCTAAGAGAAAGTACACTTTTGTAATGTTATTTGTTCTGCTCCTAATTTGCGGAGTTGCTTTTGGTATCGCCTTCCAGAATGATTTACAGCGTCCTAAAATGCGTCATGCAAATATAGCGGAATTTATGCATGAGGCAATTCGTATGCACAATCGTCTTCCCATAAACCACTATGTTGCAGATTTGAACTTTGGTCCTGCTGCTTGGCCCAATGAAAAGGATTTGGGTCAAAAGAAAGGATGGGATAAGGAAGAAAAAGAGTGTTTTATTATCTACTACAATAGGGATAAAGATGGCGTGTGGCAGTTGAATGCTCAATCATTGTTGACGGAGTTGGTGCGCTCTAAACAGCTAATGCAAGAAGAAATGAAAATCTTTTTTATGAATCCGCAGAGATTCAATGGAAGAAAGCTGGCTTTTTACCTGCCAACCACAGAAGTGCAATATGATTCTGTTCTGAAAATGCTAACAAGATCCTATGCAGACTCTATTGATAACGCTAGTCGCTATAATGGGTTCATGTACTCACAATTCGGACCTCTTGGGTTTAAGCCTGTGGGCATTGTCTTAAGACCGGCAAGTTTTGACATTCCAATGAACGAACCTAATAGCTATCGTATGGTTGCTCTTGCTGGATTAACCTATTATGAAAGTTGGGCGTTAGCAGACCAAGCTTTGACCTTTATTGAAAAAATTCCAATGAAGGAATTGGTGGAAGCACAGGCTTCGCAGAAATTGAAAGAAGTGAATGCTATTTTAGGTATGGCTGGTGATATTGGTTCGGCAATGTCTGAGGCAATGACTAAGGACACGACCTATGCAAATGTATCGACAGTGATATCTCAGGCTCCTGATTCTGTAGAATCTGCTGTAAAATCGTTGCCTGATTCAGCAGATGCTGTGTTACCCACTAACGAATTACTTGAAGACGATAAGGAATGAGTTGCAAGTGTTCAACTTTGGGTAGAATAAGGTGGCGAATCTATGAAATCGTAGAGCCCGCTCAAAATGGTGATTCTTTAAGCCTTGCTTACGATATATTTATTGTAGTAGCTGTATTGGTGAGCTTACTACCTTTAACGACAAAAGAAGATGTTTTTGCATTTCGAGTAACCGATATTGTTGTATCGGTTATATTTATTATAGACTATCTATTGCGTCTTATTACGGCCGACTATAAGCTACGAAAACCCTTCGCGCAATCCATTTTTAGATACCCTTTTACAATATCTGCCATTATCGACATTTTGTCGATTCTGCCGATATTGAACGTTGTTGCAGATGTTTTTGGAAATGAGCTCAGACTTTTGAGAATTTTTCGAATGACCAAGTCTCTGCACTTAGTAAAAATTTTTGGCTTGTTCAAGGCCTTTCGTTATTCACGAACGATCAAGATTATACTTGCTGTTGTGCGAAATTCAAAAGAAGCCTTGTTGGTTGTTGCTGGTTTTGCATGCTTTTATATCATTGTCTCTGCGATGTTGGTATTCAATGTAGAACCAGACACGTTCAATACATTTTTTGATGCTGTTTACTGGGCTACAGTCTCGCTAACTACGGTGGGGTATGGAGATTTATACCCAACAACGATGATTGGTAAAATGGTCTCAATGGTGTCGTCTTTCTTCGGAATAGCGATTATTGCTTTGCCGGCAAGTATCATAACAGCCGGCTATATGGATGAATTGAAAAAGTATATCGATAAAAAGCACGAACCTGATAAGGATGGCAGATAATTTTTTAAGGATTTACGACAAATATGAAAAAACTAGGAATCGGCTGTTTATCTTTCATTGTAATCGTCATCATTACTATTGTGACGATAGTAATGGTGCGCGATCATCGTTTGGACAAGACGATACAGACTGAAGTACAAGCGGTAGTGGCTGCTTTCGAAAATTCGTCTACTAATACGGCTGAGTCGTTGGCGATGGATGCCGGGACTAATGTTGCCACTGCGGATAATAGGCCGGATAAGGTGTATCCGATGGACTTGGAAAAGACGATTCGAATTTTCCACATATTGGATGAAGGTTTGTCAAAATCGCACAGTATGCATGACTATCTGAAATTTCTGGCGACTCAGGATTATAGGGGAGTGCCTAAAGAAGTTTTGGAAGCCAAGAAAAAATTGATTCCTTACTATGTGAGTATCCGTAAGGCTGAAGAGGATTTGGATGAGGCGGAAGGTAGACAACTTTGGAAATCTGTTTTGCAGTCTGAAAATCTCACATCCGAAAATTCTCCTTTGGGGGCGGCTATTCTTGCTGCTGCAAACGGGATGTTTTCACCTAGCGCCATTCATAACCTTACGATGCAGGGAATAGCAACTGGAAAAGAGGTTTTCGAAAATATCAAGAAGAACGAAGATTTTGTAAAGGAGGCTAAAAAGGCTCTTGAAAACAATCAGGAGGTCTATATCGAGTACCTGTCGGAATATACGGCTCTCTATGTTAAGTATATGATGGAATGGAATCAGCTTTGCTTGAGTCGTGATAATGCTTATATCGCTATTCATAATGGTGATTATGGTGGTGCGCTTCGAAAATTGAATGAACTTCTTCAGAAATATCCGAATGATCGTGAATCGATGATTCTCAAGGCGTACAGCCTATTGATGCAAAAAATTACGAACCCAATTGCTGCGGAAATTCATAATGATATTGGTGAGGTCGAAGCTTTACTGAATGCCTATATCGCGCAGAATTCCGACCGATCCGCACCGGCGCTGGTTTTGCTTGGTACGTACAACATGCTAAAGGGAGATGAGCAGACTGCCAAAAATTTGTATGATCAGTCTGCCGTAGAATATCCAAGACAGGCAGAGGAACTGCTTGATATGTATAATTCCTACAGTTATCGTAACTACATGCTGAAATCAGTAGAAGGGAAGTTTGTTCAGGAAATGTATAAGTCCATGATGGAAGGATACGGATTTTTCTCTCCGAATTTCCAAAAGGCCATGTTGGCCTACGACAAGGGGGATTATGCTAGGTCTAAGGAAGAAGTCTTTAGGCATTTCTTCAGAAGAGGCAATCAGGGCGTATACGATTATCTGATTTCGGATATGTTGTTTGTTGAAACGCATATGCCCAAGATATTGGATATGATTTTTGAGGAACATTCTTTTTTGGACTTGCAGGCGTATAATCCAACTATGTCTTTCTCGGACAAACTTGCAATTGAAATTGAAAATAGGTCTGACAAGAGGCTATCTAATGTGCGTCTCTTTATTTGCCTACATTTGACGGATATGTATAAGGATGAATACGTCGTCAAGAAAATGGAGACGTCTATTAACAATATTGAACCCCATTCCAAAGCAGATTTCGGAAAGTTACAGATGGATTTCGAACTTTACGGGAAAAAGAAGAATAGGTTTGACGATATCGTATCCGCGCGTGCGATTATCTTGACAGATAGCCTTATTATCTGGGTGGATCAGGATAAGGTCAAGAAGTCCTCGATTAGGGAACGGTTGAGAAACAAGAATACTTCTAGGCAGATGTTCGAAAATACAAAGGGAATTGTGTTTGCCAACACTTCCATTTCGGGTAAGGAAATTGTGGATGCTTTGAATGCTCGAGTTTCGTTTGAAATGAAGAAAAAAGACGGCCTTGGCGGAATTATTGGCGGAAAGAATATCGTATTCCATTTTCCGAGGAGTCTAGATGCGATTAAGCCCTATTTCTCTTTCGGTAAGATAAGTCAGCGCGAGGCTATTTACCCTGTATCTGTTGTGTTAAATGGAAATTCGATAGATGTTGAATTCGAAAAGAATAATGACTTTGCGTCTAAAAAAGAAGCTCTGTACATTAGCAGCAAATACGGAGACTTGTTCTTGGATGTAACCTTTGATGATAACGCAGAGCCTAAGGAAATTTCGAAGGTATTATTCCAGCATTAATTCATTCGGAATGGCTCCCTCCATGCAGAGGAGCCTTCTTTTTAGGCCGACGCCAAGCGCGTAGCCACTCAGGCGACCGCGGCAGTCAATCACGCGGTGGCAGGGGATGACGACTTGAATCGGATTGTTGTGTAGTACGTTTCCGACAGCACGGACTGCTTGCGGATGTCCGACGGCTTCGGCAACTTGTTTGTACGTACAAGTTTTACCATATGGAATTTGGCGTGTGACTTCGAGAACTTTTTTCTGGAAGTCGGTGCCGTAGATTTTTATGGGTATAGAAAACTCGCAGATTTTGCCTGCGAGGTACAAATTAAGTTCGTTCACGGCCTTGCGGTAGGCGCTGC
>Ga0310786_10002803_pt1 | contig 26096 bp, 22 predicted proteins | sample AusTroGonzalo_MG_FD_203881 | JGI IMG/M metagenome (GOLD analysis project Ga0310786, IMG submission 203881) | Bovine rumen microbial communities from tropical cattle in Woodstock, Queensland, Australia - Gonzalo_03 (v2) (version 2) | ecosystem: Host-associated > Mammals > Digestive system >...
ATCCGTCGCCACGAACAGATTCCCTTTGTACATGCAGGTGGAATTGACCACCATCTGGGGCAGGCTGTAGCGTTCGCATATGTTCAGGAACTGGGTCGGCACCACCTTCATCACACCCTGGCGGGAAGATGTAAACCAGAGATCGCCCAGGTAGTCCGTCATCACGTTGCCTACACTGTTGTTCATGGGGAGTTCTTTCAGCACGGTAAAGCGATTGCCGTCCAGCACGCCGATGCCGTTTCCCGCGCATATCCAGATTTTGCCGTCAATATACTGCATCTGCTGGATATATCTCAGCGGTTCGATATTGATCTTCTCCACATCGGTGAGCGATTCTCCCATGGCAGCGTGCAGGAGAACGAATTCCGAACTTTCCACATAGACCTTTCCCGGCGCTTCCGGGTCGGGAAGGATGTAGCCCGCGCCCTGAGTGGTACTGTCTTCCGAACGGATGAAGCCGGTCAGTTTGCCGTCCTGGATCGTGATCAGATCGCCCGAATCGGTCGTGCCGTAGATTTTCCCGTCAGGGCCGGTCAGAAGGCTGCGCATATACGCGTCGGCAACAGCCTCCTCCTCCATCGCCTTCAGATTGTATTCCCGATCGATGATCATGATCCCGCTGGTGGTCGCGACATAGATATTGCCGTTCCGATCCCCGGTGATGGCGCGGGTGTGGGCGGATTTCATGCCCTCCAGCTTCCCCCACCTGCGGAATTCGCCGTTCTCCATGACGGCCACGCCGTTGTCATTGGTACCGATCCAAAGGCGATCCCGGCTGTCCACATACAGACTCACCACACTGGTAAGCCCGGTGGTGGGGCTCAGGCGCTCAAAGGTATTGCCGTCGTACCGGATCAGTCCGGCATAGCTGCCGATCCAGATGAAGCCGTCGCTGGTCTCGACGATCGCGTTGGCCTCGGATGTGGGCAATCCGTTGGTATTGTCATACAGCACCGCGGAACAATTATCGAAGTGATCGACGGGATCCACGATCTTCGGCCCTTGTGCATCCCCGTCGGCACCCGCCGCGCAAGCATTCAGCAGAATAACAAGCGCCAGGAGCAGACCGGGAAGCCATCTTCTTCTGCGTTGTGCTCTATTAACCATTCTAAATCATCCCTCCATGAACATCGCTTTTGATTACTGATCCCGGTACACGTTCACCACCGGGGAGTCTGCGAGGACCGCCCACCACAGGGGAACGGACATATAAGGCTCCGTGACGACGGTATTCTCGGGCTGATCCTCGAAATCGGCGCCTTCCCAGTTTTCAAAATCCCCGATTTCCATCCAGAAGACGATGTCGCAGACACCGGTTGCAAGCGCGATGCCTCTGGCTGCGCAGCTCACATTGACGAATTCTATATTAACCCCCAGCCGCTTTGCGACTTCAGCAATCAGCGCTGTATTAAAGCCAATGGGTTCGCCTCCGGCAGAAACATAGTCCATGGGAGGGCGGTCTCCCGTCACAGCCACTTTGATCGTCTTTGCGTCCGGAAAGGCCTCGAGCGCGACAGCGCCGGGATCATCACCTGTGATGACATCCTCGATATAGCGCTGCCTCATTTCCTCCATGGCGCCATCCTTTTCCATTTCGGCAATGATAGAGGAAATCTGATCCCGTAGTTCAGTGTCCTCCGCCCGCAGGAGCATACTGAAAAGCAGATTATTCGGGTTGAGGTACGGCGGGCGGACCACGATACCTTCGTTTCTGGACGCGATGTACCGAACGGTATTCTGATCGGTTTCGAGTACGACGATATCGCCTCTTTGCAGCGCCATAAGCATATCGGTCATCGTATCGAAGAACACATATCTGTTGCAGATGCTGTTGACCATGATATCCCTGAGCACATCATTCAGTTCATCCTCGGTGATGTTCAGTTTGGACAGGCGGCCGATGTCGCCATACTTCCGGACCGCATCGGTATTCGCGGCATCCCCGGCACACGCCGGAAGGCAGAGAGAGAGGGCGATCACAAGCGCCAGAATCAGGGAAAGCATTTTCTTCACAGGGATGTACCTCCTTGCATAATCATCAAAGCGTAATATTGATCTGATTCCTGTTGTCCGTATGGCGATATTCCATCTGTTTCGACATATTCCTCAGAATGGTCACTCCAAGGCTGTCTTCCTCCTGTTCGAAGGGATTGTAGGCCATGCCGCCGCAGTCGATGGCAATCTGCGTTGTATCATCTGACTCCGCGTGGGAAACCGACAGCTTTATGTCGATATCCTTCCGGCCGGCATAGCAGTGGTCCAACAATTCATAGATCAGCTCCTCGCAGCAGAGCTGCAGCCTGAAGTTGCGTTCCTCGTCCAGGCCGTACTTCTCACCGAAGTTCTGGATGCCGCCGTGCATCTGCATCAGGTCGAACTGACGCTCCCTGATTTCATAGGTGAAGTACTTGATCTTATGGATGAAAGCCACGGTTTTTTCCCGCTGCGGATGATCGAAAATCTCCGTCGGCGTGCCCTGCTCGTAGATGCCGCCGTCCGCGAGGAACAGCACCCGGTTGGCCACCTCCCGGGCAAAGTTCATCTCGTGGGTAACAATCAGCATCGTCATATCCCGCTTCGCCAGCATCCGGATCACGGCCAGCACCTCGCCCACCATCGTGGGATCGAGAGCACTGGTGGGCTCGTCAAACAGCAGCACCTTCGGCTCCATCATCAGGCACCGGCAGATCGCGATACGCTGCTGCTGGCCGCCGGAGAGGACCGTGGGCCAGGCGTGGGCGCGGGCGGCAAGGCCGACCTGGGAAAGCAGCTCCATTGCCTTCTTCTCCGCGTTCGCCCGCGGCATCTTCAGGATCCGCGTCGGCGCGAGGCACAGGTTGTCCATCACGTCCATCTCGGAAAACAGGTGGAACTTCTGGAACACCATGCCCATGCTCCGGCGGATTTCGTCAAGCTGGCTGCCTTTGGCGGCGGTAATGTCCCGGCCGTCGATCAGGATTTGCCCCGCATCCGGCTTTTCCAGCAGTGCCATGGAACGCAGGAACACGCTCTTGCCGCAGCCGGAGCCGCCGATGATGGCGATGCGTTCGCCCTGCACTACAGACAGGTCCACGCCCTTCAAAACCTCCAGGGAACCGAAGGACTTTTTCAGCCCCTTCACTTCAACCAGGCTCATGACACCACCCCCCTCTTCCGCGCCTTGATTTTGTCCGTCAGCGCGAAGATGCCGAAGACGGTATACGAGAGCGCCAGGTAAATCAGCATGCCGATGATGATCGTGAGCAGCGGCTGCATCGTCCGGGAGGCAATGTTGTTGATCACGCGGGTCAGATCGGTGATCGTGACATAGCCTACCACGCTGGTCCACTGGATCAGGTTCACAATGGTGGACTGATATACAGGCTTGGCGATACGCAGCACCTGCGGCAGCGTGATGAGCCTGAAGGCATCCCACGCCGAGAAGCCCAGCGTCCGCGCGGCCTCAGCCTGCCCGCGGTCGGCGGCCTCCAGCGCGGAGCGCAGCAGTTCCGCCACGTGGGCGGACACGTTCAGCGCGAAGGTAATCACCGCGACCATCACCGGCGCGATACCCGCCCGGGCGAACACCCCGTAGTACAGCAAAAGCAGCAGCATCAGCACCGGCGTGCCGCGCAGGATGGCGATATACACGGAGGCGATGGTCCGGACGACGGGATTCTTCCGGGTGCGCATCAGGCAGATCAGCGCCCCCAGCAGCGTACCCAGCAGCAGGGCCAGGGCGGAAATCTGCACCGTAACCCAAAGGCCGCCCAGAATGGTTTTCCAGGAATTGCCTTTGATGAGGATCGTGTACAGTTTATCGGATAACGTCATTTCAGACCTCCATCACATTGAATATGATTTTAGCCAAATCACATATAAAAAATATATCGTTTTTTCTCAGTTACTGTCAATAGAGTGTTCCAGAGTGTCAACTTTTTTCCAAATCGGGAATTTGGGCTGCCCGCGGACGGATCCTTACCGCTCTCCGGCTGTATAGACGCCGGCGTATTCGTAAACAGCGGAATCCAGGTCAAGAACCAGAACCGGAATGACGGCGGCGTCCCTGCAGGTTACAAGGATCCCGCGGTTGTACATGTAACCGTATTCATCCACATAGACCACGTTGGCGTGGGTATAACCCGGCGTACGGGTGATCCAGAAGACGTTCCCCCGTTCTCCCGCTTCCCGCCAGGCGCCTTTCCAGAGAGCGTAGCCTGTCGGCCGGAACTGTTTCGCCCGATCGGCGACTTCATCGCGCCGACTGAATCCGTGGATTTCCGAACTGTCATAGATGAAGAGCTCGGATTCTGCCAGAAGGAAAATCCGGTCTTCCGTCGGCGCTTCGGAATGCATCCCGAAATAATAATTCGCTTCGTTGCGTACGGGTGTTTTCAGGATCGCTTCCCGCTCATCGGAAGAAAACGCCGTGTCCAGGAAGTTTTTCCCGGCGCCGGAACAATCCTTTCCGGAAAGGTTTGCCTCCGCCCCGTATCCGTTCAGCCAGCTGCGGAGCGTGCAGGTTTCCCAGCTGACGTCCCGGAGATCCTCCTGGAACGGCTCGCACTCGACGGCGGCGTGCGACAGCAGAAGCGCGGTTCCGTCCCGGACTTCCAGCACGCGCCACAGGAGCGGCTCGACGGCAAAATATCGGGGACGCCTGCCGCTTTTCCCATCAGGCGGGAATACCCGGATATATCTCCGGCCTTCCAGCTCGCATTCATCGCCGTCCCACAGGACAGATTCCAGTTTCTCATACAGTTCCGGGTTCGCGACGCAGCCCGCGGAAGCCCCGTCGGATTCCGGCACGATCTCAGACTGCGGATAGCTTCCGAAACGAATCAGGGAATAGGAGACTTCCTTCCCGTCCGGCGCTTCCGGATCCGGGCGGACGACGGGATTCGTGATCCTGTCCCTTCTCCGCGGATCCCTGTCCGCCCCTTCCGCAAAGGCGCGTTTCAGAATGTCCGCGGAGGAAACGGTTCCGGCCGGTTCCGGCTTCGCGAGGCTCAGGTCGATCCAGACGGCGGGGAGGACGCCCGCGTCTTCACAGGTGGAGATGGTCCCGCGCTGGTATATATAACCGAAGTCGCAGATGTAGGTAACGCTTTCCCTGTTATATCCGTTGGTACGCATGAACCAGAAGCTGTTTCCCCTGTAGCCGTTTACAGAGGACCACCAGGAGCCCATGCATTTGGCGTACATGGTCGAGCGGAAACGCTTCGCCGGATCATCATACCCTTCAGAAGGGCAGAAACCGTTCCGCACGGCGGTGTCCGAACCGAACACCTCGTCGTTGGAAAGCAGGAAAAGAAAGTCTTCCGTATCGTCTCCGCAGTCGGTGCCGTACAGCCCGTTCGGCCGGTTCTCCACCCGGGTTCGGATCAGGGCTTTCCGCTGTTCCGCGTCAAAGGCCGTATCCAGGAATCCTTTTCCCCGGTAATCGATCCCCGCGCTGTTTTCTTCGGCCGGATAGCCGTTCAGCCAGCTCCGGATGGCAGAGCTTTTCCAGGTGACCGGCCCGTTTGCGGTATGATAGGGCCGGCAGTCCATCAGCCTGTCCGCCATCAGGCAGACGGCGCTGCCTTCCAGGCCGATGATACGCCACCGGATGGGATCGAAGCGGAAATAATGCCATTCGGAATCTCCGTCCCAGCGGTAATGCTGCACGCTTTCAGTACCGCCCGAAGAAGTACCCCCGCGGCTGACACGCAGGTAACGGACTTCGCCGATCTCCGTCCGGTTGTCCTGCCATTCGGCCCCGGCCAGCTTTTCGTACAGGCCCGGGTCCTCCAGAACGTCGCCCTCCTGCACCGCGTAATCATCCACCGCGGTGAAGGATGAGGCGACGATTTCCGTCTGCGGATAGGAACCGAACGTAACACAGGACCAATGGGTCACCCGGCCGGTGGAAAGCGAATCATCTTCTTCCGTATAAGGTTCCCATAGCCACGCTTCACAGGGATCCTGTTCCAGCGCTTCCGCGAGAGCGAATGCCTGTACGGACAGCGCAAGCAGGCAGAGAAGCAGAAAACCGGCGGCAATTCTTTTTTTCATGACGTTTCCCCTGTTTCAGATTTCTCTTCATCCCGCATTACGGCATCGTCCGGTTCAGCTTACGGATCCAGTCCGAATTCCTTTGCCAGGGCTTCCGTCATCACGTCGACCGGAGCGTCCATTCCGGTCCAGAGGCTGAAGTTCAGCGCCGCCTGGTTCACCAGCATACCGAGCCCCGTAACGGTCTTCAGTCCCCGCCGCGCGGCTTCCTGCAGGAACGGTGTATTCGGACGGTTGAAAACGACATCGGCCGCAACCATCCCCGGACGGAGCGAGTCATAGTCCAGGTCCGGCTTTCCCGTAACATCCGGAAACAGCCCGATATTCGTGCACTGGACCAGGATATCCGTTTCCTCCGGAATGCGAAGCTGCCGTGTCCAGGGAATATAGGCGGCTGTCGCTTCTGTTTTTTCCGACACGGAGGACGCCAGTTCCGCTCCCCTGGTCTCACTCCGGTTGACGATGTTGATCCGCCCGGCGCCGGCAAGCGCCAGCTCTATGCTGACCGCCCTGGCAGCTCCGCCCGCGCCCAGCAGCGTCACGGTTTTACCGGAAGGATCAATTCCGTTCTCCCGCAAAGAAGTCAGAAACCCTTTTCCGTCCGTATTCTCACCGATCAGTTTTCCGTCCTGACTGAAAACCGTATTCACCGCCCCAATCAGCCCGGCCGCTTCCGTCAGTTCATCCAGCATGGGAATCACGGCCACCTTATGCGGAATGGTCAGGTTAAAGCCGCGGAAGTTCATCGCGCGGGCGCCCTTCACGGCATCCTCAAGACACTGTTTTCCGACCCTGACGGTCAGATAGCGATAATTCAGCCCCAGGGCAGCAAAACCGGCTTCCTCGATCACCCCTGTCGGATTCTCGTCCACCGGATCCCCGAAGCACGCTGTCAGTTCAGCCCTGTAAATCTTTTCCTGCCGCACAGCATAATCCTCCCTTCACTCGCTCTGTTCCTTCCGTTCTCTTTCTTTCAGCAATTCATCATACCGGATCCTGTTTGTCGTCGCGCCGGTGACATACGGATCCAGCTTTTTCAGTTCTTCCTCAAGATCCATCTCAATGAAATAGGCTTCCAGCGGAATACCGGCGTCCCTGCACAATCCGGCACAGCCTTCAACCATGTTCAGGCAAACGCAGTAGACGTCCAGAAACACTTCATTCGATCCCGTCCGCAGCGTTTTGACGTTCTGAATCGATTGCTCGACATTGCCGGTGCTGAGCCAGATCAGGATCAGAAGGCCGAGCCGGGCGTTCGGATCACAGTCCCTGACCGCTTCAAGATACGGCTTGTCAAAAGAGATCCAGGTCGCTCTCTGATCCAGTCCGTATTTCCTGACCAGATCGACCAGCGTTTTGACCTGATCCGGTGAATATCCCCTGTCCGCTTTCAGCTCGATATACGGATTCAGGTCAAGACGCCCGCAGAGCTGCAGGAACTCTTCAAAGGTCGGGATCTTTGTCCCTTTATACGTTTCCCCTTTCCAGACACCGAAATCGTAAGCAAGCGCCTCTTCGTAGGTGATCTTGCTGATTTCGATCGTCCGGTCCAGTCTGCTGCCGTCCGCATTGCGGGCCGTCCTGTTTATCTCCGCGTCATGCAGCAGAACCGGAACGCCGTCCTTCGTGAAGGCAATGTCTGTTTCAACGAAACGAAAGCCGTGCTTTGGGGACAGTTCATAAGCCGGGAGCGTATTTTCCGGGGCGACCGTGTTATAGCCGCGATGGTTGATACTCCTGACAGACGGCGCCGGATCATCGGCAAGCCCCGCCTGCGTCGTAAGGATGAGCAATAATAACGCCGTTATTATACAGACAGCAACTCGTCTTTTCATCATTTATGTTCCCTTCCGTCCTATCCCCACTGTGTACAGATTTGTCCGCCGCAATGATGAAGAGGTCCGCCGGCGGCCGTCAATCCCTGCCGGAATCATGCCGCGTCTTTCTGCTCGAGAGAGTTTTCCTGAACGATCCACCGGAAGATCGACAGCGCGGTATCATAGTCCATATAATTATCCTTGTTCCCGGCATTTTCCAGATGCTTGACAAGCGCTGCCTCAGGATGAAACTGCAGGCCGACCGCAAAGGTCTTGTCCGTTCTTTCGATGGCTTCGACAATGATAATACCGTCCGTCACGGTATATCCCGTAACCACCAGGCGAGTATTGTCCACGCTTTTTACCGCCTGATGATGCCAGGAAGGACAGCCTGTGAGCGTACCGGTATGAACCATGTCATAGAGGCGGGAATCCGGAACCACGCGGACATCGTGGGCGGCATAGTCCCGGTAAGAGCCGGGCATCAGCGTCTGGTTGCGATGCTCGTAATGATACTCCACGCCAAGCTCGGCAAAGTATGCCGGCAAGTCCTGAATTACTTCCGCTCCGGAAACGACCGACAGCATCTGCATTCCCCGGCAGAAACCCATCAAAGGAATGTCATGATCCAGACAATAGGTCATGGTCAGATAATCGGAAACATCCCGCTCCGCGTTGTAGTCGATTTCCGCCACAATGCCGGGCCAAAGCTCCGGGCTGTAAAAAAGGGTAGGGCTGATGTCTTCGCCGCCCGTGAAAAGGACAATGCTGACGTTCCCGACGGCATCCGCCGCGTTGGAATCGTGCCAGGTGTTTATCCGCACGTATTTCGCCGAAGCTTCGTCAAGGGTGCCCAAAAATGTAACGCCCTGCGTCAGCCTGCCTTCGCCGTCATAATTCAGATCCGCCGATTTTACCTGATCCAGCAAAACCCACGCGGCTCCCGCGGCTTCCACAGCTTTACAGATATTGGTAAAAAATTCCGAATCGGTATCAGCCCGCCACGCAATCCCGACGACCGGCTTTTCGGAGGATTGAACCGCCTCAGCCTGACCGGTTACAAGCACACCGAACAGCATAATCATCACGGTCATGAGAGCAACTGTTTTCTTCATCAATTTATCCTCCGTTTCAAATTCCGGTTTGAGTTCACTGATCCGGAAAGTCCGGCCGGGCCGGCAGAGCCGGAAAAAGACTTCATCTCCTCCGGCGCTCAAACATCTTGGCCAGGCCGCCTTCCGCGGTTTCGCGGAAGCGCTGGTTCATGCTGATACCCGTTTCATACATCGTGCGTACGACGATGTCGAAGGAGATGCGCTGCGTATCCCCGAGGAAGCTGGCCAGATTGCAGGCATCCATGGCCCGCCGCGCGGCAACCGCGTTGCGCTCAATACAGGGCACCTGCACCAGTCCGCAAATCGGGTCGCAGGTCAGGCCGAGATGGTGTTCCAGGGCGATTTCCGCCGCGTGCTGGATCTGGTTGGTATTATGTCCGTAAAGATAGGCCAGCGCCGCGGCAGCCATGGAGCAGGCGGAGCCCACCTCCGCCTGGCAGCCGCATTCCGCGCCGGAAATCGAAGCGTTCCGCTTGATGATATTGCCGAAGAGCCCCGCGACGGCCAGCCCGTGCAGGATTTGTTCATCGGAAAAGCCGCTGGTCTCCTTGGCATAGCGCAGGACCGCAGGCAGGATCCCGCAGGCGCCGCAGGTCGGCGCGGTGACGATGGTGCCGCAGTCCGCGTTCTGTTCGCTGACGGCGAAGGCATAGGCGGAGAGGATCCGGCATTCGCGCACCTGGGGCAGCTCGTTTTCGATGCTCTGGTTATACAGCAGATTCGCCTTCCGCAGAATATGCAGGCCGCCGGGCAGCTCGCCCTCATGATGGAGGCCTTCCTCGATGGCGTTTTCCATCGCGGTCCAGACCTTTTCCAGGAAGGGCCAGATTTCCTCCCCCTCATTGAACGCCACGTACTCCGCCAGATTCAGCCCGCGGAAGCGCAGGAACTGCTCCACCTCGGCATAGGTGTTCTCCGGATAAACCTCCGGAGGTTCACGCCCGGGCTGACCCTCCACGCGAATATCCCCGCCCCCGATGGACAGCACCCGCATCCTGTCCGTTACCTGACCGTCACGGAGGGCTTCAAAGTCCATGGTATTCGGATGCGGCAGGTCAGGCGGCGACTCTGCCGCAAAGACGATCTCCGTGGGCTTCGGCGAAAGAACCTCCCGCAGCACCCGGTCCGTGCCGTGGCCTTTCCCGGTTTTGCTCAGGGATTCATAGAGAATGACCCGATAGCCGTCCGCGTCGGGATGCTCGCTTCTGAACAGCATCGCGGCCCGTTCCGGCCCAATCGTATGGGAACTGGACGGCCCTTTGCCGATCTTGAAGATTTCCTGTATGGATTTCATGGCGTTCCGCCTCCTCGTTCAACCGGGTTTTCCTTTGGCTGTCCCCGCCGCGGGTGCGTTTTTTTCTTATCGGATACCGGCCCGGGCACTCACAGAGGAAGCTTCCGGCCTTCCCTGATCCACTCCCGGAATTCCGCCGTAGCGGTAAACAGCACATCGCCGGAGGAGTTGATGGCCGTTTCGCAGGAATCCTGAATGACGCTGATGATGAAACCCACCGCCACGACCTGCATGGCAATATCATTATTGATTCCGAACATGGAACAGGCCATCGGGATCAGCAGCAGGGATCCGCCGGCCACGCCCGAGGTGCCGCAGGCTCCGAGGGTGGCCAGGATGCTCAGGACAATCGCACTGATAAGGGATACGCCGATGCCCAGCGTATTCGCCGCTGTCAGCGTCATGATGGTGATGACCACGGCGGCGCCGTCCATATTGATCGTCGCGCCGAGGGGAATTGACACGGAATAGAAATCCTTGTCCAAACCGAGCCGTTCACACAGGGACATGTTCACGGGGATATTGGCGGCGGAACTCCGGGTAAAGAAAGCGGTGATGCCGCTTTCCCGCAGGCATTTGAACACCAGCGGATAAGGATTGCGGCGAAGGGTCAGGCCCACGATGATGGGATTGCTGACGAGCGCTACGAAGGCCATTGTTCCCACGAGCAGGAGCAGCAGCCTGCCGTAATCAACGAAAATGGACAGGCCGCTGGTGGAAACCGATGTAAACACCAGGCCGAGAATACCGAAGGGCGCAAAGCCGATGACCCAGCGGACAACCCGGGATACGGCGTCGGAGATATTCTGCAGGGAGAGCTTGAGGTTCGGGGACGCGAAGGTCTTGAGCGCAAGCCCAATCAGCACCGCCCACGCCAGCACGCCGACATAGTTGGCGTTGCTGATGGCCGTGAAGGGATTCTGCACGACATTGCCCAGGATGGACCTGAAGATTTCAAGGAGTCCCCCGGGAGGCGTGGAACTGCTGTCGCCGGCGGGCAGCTTGATGGTCATGGGGAAAAGGAAGCTGGAGATGACGGCTATAACAGCCGCGATCAGCGTGCTCCCCAGATACAGCACGATGACTGTCGTAAAGCGTTTGCCGATGCCGCCGGAAGCGTTGGCCAGGGAGCTGATGACCAGCACAAACACCAGCAGGGGCGCAATGCCCTTCAGCGCGCCGACGAACAGATCTCCCAGAATGGTGAGAAAGGTGGCCTGCGGTGTCAGCAGTCCGAACAGGGTTCCGAGCACCAGACCGATCAGTATTTTGATGATCAGAGAGGTTCCGTTCCAGATTTTGCCGATTGCTTTCATGGAAAAAAATCCTTTCTTTTTTTACCGGGAAAGCTGTGATCCGGGAAAACGGTTTGTCATACAGTGCCTTGGCTGACTTCCGAATAAGCGGCGGTGAACTTCGGCTTTTGCGGTTACGGTATGGAACGCAAGGGAATTTCAACGCCGAAAACCGGCATCGCTTTTCTCCGGTAATTGAAATCCTGTACTGTCATTAGTCTTTATATACGCCGTCCCGGTTGTCTTTTCCTGCCGAAAAAATTCTTGTCATAACGCTGACGCGGACGCCGGCGTTTCCGCGCAGTTCCGCCCATTGCGCACGGGGGATATTTATGAGATAATTGCTGCGACTTGAAAAGCATAAACAGAAAGGATGAATAAAAATGGCATTCAGGAAAACAGGGCTTTGCAGGCTGATCACTCTTGTGCTGACGCTGTGCATGCTGGCGTGCGCCGCCTCCGCCGCGCTGAGCGAATCGGAAATGACGGAAGAGCAGATAGACGAGGCTTCGAAAAAAGCCTACGACGAGGCGAAGCTCCAGGGGGAGACGGAGGTCGCCTTTACCATCGTCGCAAGCCTCGGCCAGTATCTCTCGGATCTTATGGTCTACACATATGGGGAAATCCCGGCTGCGGAAACGGACTCCGCCAACGCGGCCGTTCAGTTGGTAGATGAAGTGATTCGCCGGGCTGACCTGTGCTTCCGCTCCGAAGAAGCCGGTATCGCCGCGGAGAAGCTGGCAGTATTCGACAAGGCGAAAGAAGGCTGGAAAACCGCCGCCGCGCAATTCGGCGCGGAAGGCAAAAAATTTGATGCCGGTTTACCCCTGATGGATCACCGTGTATTCGACCCGGCAGCCGACGCATTCAGCCGGATTCCGGCTGAAGCGCAGCCGGTTTACCTGGAAAAGGCAGAATCTGTATTCAAAGCGATCTGGCAGATGCTGCGCCCGGCAGTTGCCGCGAAAGCCGGTGAAGCGCTCAACATCCCGGAGATTGCGAAGTTTGCCGATTCTGAGGAGATATCGGAGCTTGAAGATGCCGCCGTGGAAATCATTTCAGGGGTGAAGGATGTTCTGTCCATCCTGTCCGACGGATTCAACGGGGAGAGATCCGAAGCGCGCGCAAGAATCGAGCAGGTCGGATCCAGGCTGAGCTCCATGGAGGCAGGGGTGAAACTGGTGATCAACGCGCTGGGCATTGATACGGTGAGCAGGCTGCTCGATCGCGAAGAGAAATGAACGCAGTCAGTCAGAAGCATAAAAAGGCATGGGAGTACGACGCATACAACTTCTGGGTTGAGCACAACGGGACGCCGGAGGAAAGAGCAAAGGCGGATATGGAAAACCCGAAGAAAATGCTCCGGAAGTACGCGGGGTATTTTGATCGGTTCGAGGGCGTGAAGATCGCCAATATCTGCGGATCCTGCGGAAAGAAAGCGATTCCGCTGGCTTTGCTCGGCGCCGAGGTGACCGTATTCGATATTTCCGAGGACAACAGGCGGTATGCGCTGGAGACCGCCCGGGCCGCGAACGTCAGCATCGGTTATGAAGTCGGCGACGTCATGGAAATCGACCTGATCAGGTACGGCGGAACTTTTGACATCGTTTTTATGGAAGGCGGAATCCTGGCCTATTTTCACGACATCAACGCTTTCATGAAGATCATGCGCGATCTCCTGAAACCGGGCGGAAAGATGATCTGCAGCGATTTCCACCCGATAATCAAAATCATGGATACGCTGAAACTGGAGACGCCCACGATGAGCTATTTTTCAACAGACGTCTTTGAAGGAGAGATGGCCCACGCGCGGTTCTATGACGAAGAATTCCGCCGCCGGTTTCCCAAATGCCTGTACAGAAGATACACGATCAGCGAAATCATCAACGCCATCATCAACAGCGGTTTTATCCTGAAACGCTTCGACGAGCATCCCGCATGGGAAGACGAAACCCTTCCCGGAGAGTTTACGGCGGTAGCAGAAAAGCAATAAAACAGAACGGCCCGGCGGAAAGCACTCCGCCGGGCTTTGTCGTTCAGATCATACAGATCAGATATTCTTATTACTGAGCCGGTTTCTCGGCCGGCTGCTCAGCCGGTTCGGCCGGTTTCTCTGCGGGCTTCTTGGCCGGTTTCTTAGCCGGTTTTTCCGCGGGCTTCTTGGCTGCTTTTTCCGCAGGTTTCTTAGCGGTTTTCTCGGCCGGTTTCTTAGCCGGTTTTTCGGCGGGTTTCTTCTCCGCTTTCTTTGCCGGTTTCTCAGCCGATTTTGCGGCCGTTTTCTCAGCGGGTTTCTTCTCCGCTTTCTCTTCTTTTTTCTCTTCTTTTGCAGGTTTAGCCGCATCCAGGTCGGCTTCGACATTCTTCACAGCGTCCGTAACAATATCTTTCACCTGCTTCTGCCGATCCTTCCGCCGTTTAAGCATATTGTTCGTCGCTTCCACAGCGTGATCGTTGGCTGTCTTCTGGAGCTCCTTCGCCTTTTCCGCGATTTCCTTCGGGGACACGGGAGCGACAGGCATTCCGGGCACAGAGATCTTCTCATCAGGCAGAGAATCAACGACAGTCTGCTCTATATCCATGAGCTGAGCAAAGAAGGTATCCCACTGCTGTTTCCAGGATTTCTCAGCTGCCTTCTGCATTTCCTCGAACTGATTCCAGAGCTTTTCCGCATTGGATTTAAAATCTTCCCACTTTGCCTTCTGCTCATCGTTATCCCATCCCCACGCGGGTACAGGAGGGAAGAAATCCTTTGCTTTGTTCTTTTTGCTGGCCATTTTTTTACTCTCCTTTCAAAAATCGATAGCGCCATTGAACAATACGTTGCATGCGTTTTCATTCAACGAATTGTTGTTGATTGAATGTTACCATACAAATACGTTCTATGCAAGTAAAAAAATAAAACTCATGCCATTACACCATTCCCTTCAGGCGTTCCGACAGCAGGGTGTTCCGCTTATCCACCGTTACGTTCCGCACACAGTACCCGACGGCCTTCTTCTGCCCCACCAGGACAAGCGTCTTTTTCGCCCGGGTAACCCCGGTGTAAAGCAGGTTCCGCTGGAGCATCATGAAATGGGTCATCATAACCGGCATTACCACGATGGGATATTCCGCGCCCTGGGCCTTATGCACCGTGGTCGCGTAAGCCAGGACCATCTCGTCCAGTTCCGTCGCGTCATATTCAACGCTGCGGTCATCGAAACGGACCGTCAGCGTCCGGTCTTCCGGATCGATCTTTTCAATGGTGCCGATGTCCCCGTTGAAGACTTCCTTGTCGTAATTATTCCTGATCTGCATGACCTTATCCCCGGCGCGGAAGGTGTAGCCTCCCCGGTGCAGTTCCGGCGCCGGATTGCCCTTGCAATCCTTCACCGGCGGATTAACCGCCGCCTGCAGAAGCTGGTTCAGGTTTGCCGCCCCGACCACCCCGCGCTGCATGGGCGTGAGCACCTGGATGGCCTGCGGCGGCACATGATAAAACTTCGGCAGACGGTTTCTCACCAGGTCCACAATGATCTCCGCCGCCTTCTCCGGTTCCTCCGCCTTCTGGAAAAAGAAATCCGTATCAGCGCCGTTGGACAGATCCGGGAACTCCCCGTCGTTGATCCGGTGCGCATTGAGAATAATCCGGCTGGCCGCTGCCTGGCGGAAGATCTTCGTCAGCCGTATCACAGGCACCGCTCCGCTGTCGATGATATCCCGCAGGACGTTGCCCGCCCCGACGGAGGGCAGCTGGTCCACATCCCCGACGAGGATCACCCGCATGCTGTCCGGCACCGCCCGCAGAAGGGAGTACATCAGCATCTCATCCACCATGGAACATTCGTCCACGATGAGCACATCCCCCTCAAGGGGATGATCCTCGTTCCGCTTATACCCTTCCGGCGGCTTGAACTCCAGGAGGCGATGGATCGTCTTCGCTTCCCTGCCGGTGACCTCCGACAGCCGCTTGGCCGCCCGGCCCGTCGGCGCGGCCAGCAGAATCGACAGGCCGCCCAGGGCCCGGATGATTCCCAGCGTCGTCGTACTTTTACCGGTGCCCGGCCCGCCGGTCAGGACCATGATTTTGCTCCGGACGGCGGAGCGGATCGCTTCCATCTGGACTTCATCGTACTCGATATCCTCCCGCATGGAAACCTGCGCCGGCCGCGGAGCAATCGCCTTCCCTGCCGCGATGCTCCGCATGCGGTTCTGCACACCCACCTCAGCATAGAAGAAAGGCGGCAGATAGATCGCCACATCTTCCGACTCCGGCACCGGCGCGGTGATCACATCCCGGTCGGCAATCATCTGATCCAGCGCCGGGGAAAGCAGGCTTTCTTCCACATCAAGCAGTTTGGCCCCCGTCTCCGTCAGCTGCTGCCGTACGGCATAGCAATGCCCTTCCTCCGCCAGGCGGTTCAGGGTATACATGAGGCCGCCCCGGAGCCTGGCGTACGCGGTTTTCTCAAAGCCCAGCTTTGAAGCGATGGTGTCCGCCGTTTTGAAGCCGATACCCCAGATATCGTCCGCAAGCCGATATGGATTTTCCCGGACAACATCGATGCTCTCCGCGCCGTAGTGCTTATAGATCCGGGTAGCATGGGCCGTGGAAACATCATGTCCCTGCAGGAAGAGCATGATGTTTTTGATCTCCTTCTGATCCGTCCATCCCTGCCTGATGCGCTCCACCCGTTTTTCCCCGATGCCCGGAACCTCCAGAAGCCGCTCCGGCTCGTTCTCGATGACCTCCAGCGTATCCGCCCCGAAGGTGTTCACGATCAGCTTCGCGTATTTCGGCCCGATGCCCTTGATGAGTCCGGAACCCAGATATTTTTCAATACCGTATACCGTCGCCGGCAGCGTTTCCTCAAAGGTTACCACCTGGAACTGACGGCCGTACCTGCTGTCAATCTTCCACCAGCCGCCCAGGGTCAGCACGGACCCGACATGCGCGTCCGGCATCATACCGACTGCCGTCACCAGATCCGAATACCCCCTGGCGGAACATTTCAGAACGCTGTACCCATCCGACTGGAACGTGATCCGCTCGACCACGCAGCGAAGGCGTTCCAGCGGTTTCTGATTCTCCATGGAACACCCTCCCTTCAGACAATCCGAGTCGATGATTTCATGAAAAACAGCTGAAAAATCTTTCAGCTCGTTCTGAAACCCTTTCATTTATATCATAGCACAGTTTATCGGGAAACCAAAGTCCGCGTCCACGGCGGCAACCGAAAAAACACCGTAAAGCTTCCTTCCTTATAGCTGTTCAGCCGCTCACTGCCCGGGCCTTCGCCTGCATGGCTGAACAGATACATTCTTTTTCGCTTTAGGTTCATTTAAGGTTCGGATCATATGCTGTCTGTATACCAGACTGGAATTCACCAGCACGTGTGAGGAGGTTATTCGAAATGAAAAAGTACTTGGGAATGATTCTGGTTCTGATGCTCATGGTCGCTTCTGTCGGCTATGCCGACTCTGCGGTTGATGTGATTATGAACACCGGAACCACTCAGGCATTTACAAGCGAAGCTGTTCCCGCCGAAGATCTGGAAACGATCCTGCGGGCCGGCCTGTCCACCGAAAGCGCGATCAATCAGCAACCCTGGTTCTTTGTCGCCGTGACCAACCAGGATGTCATGACGGAAATCGCCGGCTCCGGCATGGGATTTGCTCCGCCTTCCGGCGGGAAGCCGGAAGGATTCTCCGGAGAGAAACCGGAAGGCGCACCGGAAGGAATGCCCGAAGGAATGCCTGAAGGCGCACCACAGGGCGATATGCCCGCACCTCCGATGGGAGGAAGCGGAGCCAAAGCCTCATTGGGCGATTCACCCGCCGCAATCATCATCTACAAAAACGGGGAATCAAAATCACCGGATGCCAGCTTCGACTGCGGTCTGGCCGCGCAGAACATGGTCATTGCAGCGTCCTCCCTGGGCTACGGCGTAAAGATCGTATCCTCTCCGACCAGAACGCTGAACGGTGATAATCATGACGCCCTGTGCGAAAAGCTGGGCGTGGATCCTTCCATGCAAGCCGTGGCGGTTCTGCTGATCGGCAAAGCCGACGCCGGAACGGACGCAACCAGCAGCGCCACAACCCGGGAATCTTTCGAAACAAAGACCAGTATCATTCAGTAAGGAGCAGATTCCGGATCTCCCGGTCAAAATCGTTACCCAACTGTCCGGTACCGACCAGCATCGTCGTACCGGACTTTTCTTTTATACGGACCGTCCGGGACTGAGGCAAAAAACAGATCCCGGTAAACATCCGTTTTTACAGCCCGATCTCCGCAACAACCCGCTCGTCCAGGCAGGAGCCGCCGGCGTATACCAGGTATTTTCCGGGCTCTACAACCTTCTTCCCCGCTTTCTCCATATAGATCTCCAGGTCGCAGGGGTTCACGGTGAAGACCGCTTCCCCGCTTTCCCCGGGCGCGAGACTGTGCAGCCGTTCAAAGCCGATAAGCCTGCGCAGCGGATGTACCGTTTCCGAGGGCGATACGCGTCTGATATACAGCTGGGCCACCTCGTCACCGGTTACGGTACCGGTATTCGTCACCTTCACGGAAGCCCGCAGGCCGCCGGCCTGTTTTTCAACCCGCAGATCGCTGTAGCCGAAGGCGGAATAGCTCAGGCCGTAGCCGAAAGGATACAGCACCGGCTTATCAAAATACCGGTAGGTCCGGGGATGGTTAATCAGGTCATAATCCTCCATCGGCGGAAGATCCGCGTCGCTTTTATACCAGGTCATCGGGAGGCGTCCCGCAGGGTTCGCTTCCCCGAAGAGGGCGGCAGCCAGACCGTTGCCCAGATCCTGGGAACCGGTCGCGTTCAGCAGAATGGCCGGTACATGCTCCTGCATCCAGTTGACGGCGTAGGGATAGTTCGTGATCAGGACAACCGCGACGTTCGGGTTCACCCCGTACACCGCCTCCAGCAGTTTCTGCTGCAGCGGAATCATTTCAATCGTGCTTCGGTCGACCTCTTCCTTCGCGTTCATGACCGGATTGCAGCCCAAGGCCACGATGATCTTCTTTGCCTTCTTTGCCAGTTCCTTCGCGCGTTCGATCCCGTCGGAGACGATCTCCACGGTGAGCGCCGTCGCTTCCTTTTCGGAGCCGGCCCAGGCTTCCGGAACATTTCCGCCTTCCTTGGTGTTGCTCTCAGGCCTGCGCCGAACCAGAGGATCCGTCCTCAGCTTTCCATCCTCCAGGTACACATTCCGGTTTCCGAAACAATAGAGCTTCACGTCGCAGGCTTCGTCGTTCCAGTATTCGGTCAGTTCCACGCAGTTCGCATTCCGCGGCCGCGGCGTGCGGACCGCATCCGCCTTGCCGATGGTGAAATTTTCCATGACCATAAAGGTGAACGGCTCGTCGGAGGCCAGGCTGATCTTTCCGTCCGGTCCCACCGTCACATACTTCCGGAAATCGGGAGCGTAAAGGAAATTGCTGCCGCAGCCCCAGTTCAACTGCTCAAAAACGACGGCGTCCTCCGCCCTGTCCGCCAGCACCAGTTCCGCCGGGCCGGGATCGGGGGTTCCCCACGGAATCCGCGCCGGACGGTCAGCGCCGATATATTTGTCCCCGACCCTGAAACGGAACAGGGTCTGGCCGCTCTCATAAGGGAGCGGCCGATGCATTTTCTTTTCCAGACCGGCCTTCAGCGTCACCCGGTACGTCGGTTTTCCGGCGTACCAGTCCATATACCAGTTGTTTCCTACAAAGCCGATCAGGGCGATATCGTCCTCTTTTGAGAAAGGCAAAAAGCCGTTTTTGTTCTTCAGCAGGACGTTGGACGCCTTGCTCATCTCCAGGGAAATCCGCTTCGCCTCATCCGTTCCCACGTCCGCCATATCCAGTTCGGCATAGGGATCTTCCGGATCGAAAGCACCCTGGCGGATCAGCTCCGTCACCGTGCAGACAATAGACTTGTCCATTTCTTCTTCCGTGATCAGGCCGCGCTCATAAGCCTCTTTCGCCGCCCCGGCGACCTCGGACGGATTGTCCAGCATCGCGTCCACGCCGGCCTTCACTCCCTCGGCCAGCGTCTCCGCGTGGGTTTCAAAATAATGGTGGAAGTTTACGGTCTGCAGGAAATCGCCGCCGTCCGTCATGGCATACCGAATCCCCCACTGATCCTTCAGGATATCCTGTACCTCATGATTCAGCATGGCGGGCAGGTGGTTGATTTCATTATAAGAAGTCATGACGCCTTCCGCGTGGCCCTCCTGCGCGCAGTAGCGGAAAGACTCCAGTTCATAGTCATATTTGACCTTGTCACTGACGTCAAAACTGTCATACCCGCGGCGGTATTCCTGGTTGTTGGCATAGAAGTGCTTCAGCACCGCGGCGGTCCGGACGCGGTCGCCCCGGGCACCGGGCTCCAGGGGCGTGCCGTCGTAATTGTGCTCGTCCTGCATCCCAATGATGTAGGCGGAGGCCATCTTGCCGGTCAGGTACGGATCCTCACCGTAACCTTCCTCATTCCGGCCCCAGCGGGGATCCCGGCACAGATCGACAGTGGGCGCCAGGCGACCGTGGCCGCCCTTGCCGACCGCGTTCCCGAAGGCGCGGGATTCCTTCCCGGTCACGTCACCGGCCTTGCGGATCAGCTTCCTGTCAAAGGTCGCGGCCATGCCGATCGGCTGGGTGAAGGAAGTGGTCGGCGTCGGCGGGTACATCTCCCCCTGCCCTGAGCGGGCCTGGACGCCGTGAGCGCCCTCCCCGCCGCAGGTGGAAGCAACGATCCCCAGACGGTCGTTCCGGACCCGCAGTGAGAACCAGCTGAACTTTTCCTCAACCGTCATCTGGGAAACGAGCCATTTCGCACGCGCTTCGTTCGAAAGGCGCGTGTCATACAAAGGTGTATTCCTGTTCATACAGCGATCTCTCATCCTGACTTTTTTATGTGTCCAGTTTGCCGGCCGCATCCTTCAGCAAGTCGATAATCGGCAGATGCTGCGGACAGACGCTCTCGCACTGACCGCAGCCGATGCAGTCGGCGGCCCGCCCGTGCCCCTGGCCGATCACGCCGCCGTAAAAGGCTTTGGGCCGGAACACATCCCCGTACAGGGTCATGGTGTTCACCGCACGGAACACATCCGGGATCGAAATGTTCATCGGACAGCCGGGGGTACAGTAGCGGCAGGAGGTGCAGCCAATCTGCGGCACATTCAGCATGATGTCCCTGACCTTGCCGACCAGTTCCCGCTCTTCATCGGTCAGCGGCTCAAAGTTTGTAAACGTTCCGATATTGTCCCTGACCTGCTCCTCAGCGCTCATGCCGGAGAGGATCGTCATGACGCCCGGCAGGGAACCGACAAAGCGCAGGGCCCAGGAGGCAACGGAGGCTTCCGGCCGGACCGCTTTGTACATCGCTTCCAGTTCCGGCGTCAGGCCGGCCAGCATACCGCCCTTGACCGGTTCCATGATGATCATGGGAACGTTCCTGGCATGCAGAATCTCATACAGCTCACCGGAACGGACCACCGGGTTCTTCCAGTCCGCATAGTTCAGCTGGATCTGGACGAACTCGACCTCCGGATGCCTGTCCAGCACCTGAATCAGATAGGCCGGACTCCCGTGGAAAGAGAAACCGAAATGCCGGATCTTCCCTTCCGCCTTTTTCCGCAGGGCCCAGTTGAAGCAATCCAGCCGCTCATAGGTATCCCCGTTCCCGCCGTCTTCGATGGAATGAAGCAGGTAGAAATCGAAATAGTCCACACCGCAGCGTTCCAGCTGCTCGCTGAATATCCGGTCCCTGTCGGCCGGCTCCTTCAGACACCAGGCGGGAAGCTTCGTCGCCAGCATGAACTTATCCCTCGGCCAGCGTTTCACCAGGGCTTCCTTAATGGCTTTCTCGGAATTTCCCCCGTGATAGACGTAGGCAGTGTCAAAATAATTCATGCCCGCCCGCATATAGACATCCACCATGCGGCTCACATGCTCAATGTCAACACTGCCGTCCTTTTCGGGCAGCCGCATCAGACCGAAACCCAGTTTCGGCATCGTGTTCAGCTCAATACTCATGGAAAAACCTCCTTTGATTCCGGATTCAGTTCAGTTTCTTCATGTCTGTTATATTAAACCTTAGAGTCAACTGCAGGTCAATACAAAAAAACGATCCGCCGGCAAAAGGATCCGGCGGAACCCGAATATCCGGTTTCCGTTTTTTATTCAGGCCTGTCTTTTTTCTTCCCGATGAGTTCGGCTTTGGAAACCGGAGCGAAGGCGGAAAGCGCAGGATGGTTTGTCAGCGTTCTGACAATTCGCCATCCTCTTTCATTCCGTTCCGCGTTCCCGGGTATCGGCAGAAAACCGAGATCAAGGTATACCTTGCACGCTAACCATGTGGTGGTTTGTGTGGGAACGACAGCCCGGGTATAACCAAGCTTTTTCATGTGCTGAAGGACGTGGGTAATGAGCGGTTTTGACAGGCCCTGTCCCTGTGCGTCACGGCGAACGGCTACCCAATGCAGCCAGCCGGTCTTTCCGTCATCGCCGGTTTGAACATCATAATACGCGGTTGCCGTGGCCAGTGCCTGACCGTCCTCAGCAGCAACAAAAAACATTCTGTTCCCGAGCTCATTCTCATGACCGGCGTAATATTTTTCCCACGCAGCCTCGCCTTCCTCGCGGGTGTTGAATTCCCTGGCGGACTTCTCAATGTCGATCCATATGTCTTTGTCACCCGGAGCATAGTTCTGATAACGGTATCCCGCAGGCAGCGGAACCTCTGAAATGTTATCCAGATTCTGTTCCAGCATCAGTGCATAATACGGAATCCGCGGATCATGATTATCAAAACACAGCAGGCTTTTTTGAACTGCCGATCCTTCTCTCGGCTCATGCATCAGCGCCATATCGTTGTCCCTTTCATTCCATGTTTTCCGCCGGCCGGTTCTCCCGCGATAACGGCTGTATTCAGATACAGCATGCTTTATTTTTCCCGGATCCCAACCGCGCCGGTTTCCTCACCGCGGTTCTTTATCACCCAACCACTTTCTTCCATATGAGCCCGACGACGGAGAAAGCGACCAGCGCGATCGCCCCGACGAGCAGAAGATAATATCCGGTGCCGTTCTGAGTCACCAGATTGATCAACGCATCAACTTCCTTTATGCCCAGGATATCCCTGACCGCGCCCTTTTCGACAAAAAACATAACAAAGGCCGCCACACCCGACAAGGCGGACAGAAAGAACCGGCCGAACAATGAAGTGACCAGCCCGACCCCGGCTATAATGAGGACGATGGTCCCATGGCCGCCTTCCATCAGATTCCTGGATATCGTCACATCAACGGGCGAAGCGGAGATAAACGGGACAACCACACTGAGCCCGATCAATCCGCAGGCAAGGATACAGAGCAGCTTTACAATCAGTTTCATTTATGTCTCCCCCCAATCCAACCGGGTTATTATACCAAGACAGCATCAATCCTGCAACGAGAAAACCGCTGCCGGGAGCAAGGCCCGAAAGCAGCCGTTCCGGAAAAAAGTTCGTTTTGACACACAGACATGCCATAAGTAAAATATGAACTGTTCCCGGAACAGCCGGAAGCTGTCTCAGGCAGCGGCCGGGGCTGCAACTGTGATACTGACGCCCGGTGCGACATTCCTTTCCGGCGTTAATCATCGGCACAGAGGAAAAAAAGATGAGAAAAACACTGTCGATCCTGCTCGCCATCACGCTGATGCTGACCATCAGTCTTTCCTTTGCGGAAGCAAAGCATGTCCGCCCTCTGGCGTTCACGCCGGAGAACTGTGACCTGAACAACGGAGTGTTCTGGTTTGACATACAAGCCGCGGACGGAAATGCCGCCGGTTCCTTCACCATGAAGCTGTATCTGGAGGACCGTTACAGCATCGCCGAGATTGAAGCGCTGGAGCCGGACGATACCGTGGAGGCCAGCGGAAAAAACTATACCGTCGAAGCCGTTGTGATCCACGGCTGGTACGACTCCGACGGGGACGGAGAACCTGACACCGGAGATATCACCGTCAGGGACCCGAAGACAGCCCAATATCTTCTGGAAAAATACGAAACTGTAGTCACAGACCAGGAACTGATCCCGTATTCCTATGAGATCTATTACAAAGAACCGTATGAAGGTTATGTCGCCTTCGTGATCGGAGACGACGGATACTGCCATCCCCTTATTAACGACGAAACAACCCGGGTACAGGTCGGAACAGCCGAAATCCATCTGCCGCTGCCGGACAGCTTCACCTACGCTTACCAGAAAGACTGGGAAGGGGATCTGGTGGACGGCACGGCGCAGGACTTCCTGGAAAGCCTTGATCTCTTCTGTCGCTACAATTCCGTCGCCCGATTTGAAAACGGAAAACTGGCGGAAGTCCGGAATTACCAGTAAGGCAGGAGAAATACCGTCCTGCTCTTTTCTGTTTTTTATTTGTGTGGTATGATTTACCCGAAAGCGAGGTGCGGATATGAGCGGAAGAAGTTTGTTTCTGGATGCGGTCTCCGGGAATCAGGTGATCGTCCAATATGTTCAGCTGTTTCGGATGCCCCTGTTTCTGACGATGCTGGATGAAGAATTCAAGGGTTATGACGATACGGTCTGGGAAAACAGCAACAGGACGGAAGAGATCGTCCGAAAGGTCATGCCGGGCACCCTCAGCGAGTTCGGGATCCCCGGGGAGATGACCGATCAGGTGATTGCCCAGTGCCTGGATACATTCGCAACGAAAAAGAACGGATAAACCTGCCGTTCTGTTTTTGGGGGAACTGAATTCAGCTCAAAAGGTTCAGGGCTTCCATGTTGTCGCAACCCGATAAAGAGGAGTTAACTTGGAGAAAAGAAAAGTCACGGTTTCGATCGGCGGGCAGGTTTGCAGTTTTTATTCCGATGATCCGGATGAATATCTGGCCGCCCTGGAACAAAGGGCAAACGCCGTCATGAAGCAGACAGCTGGGTTTTCAGGTTCTTCAGCCTGTACCAACGCCATCCTGGCGGTGCTTCTCCTGACAGACCGCATATTGAGAGCGGAACAGAAAGGGCACAGGAAAAGCAGCCCCAAAGCCACAGAAGAAGACGCCGGGCAGGTTTCAATATGGGATTTGATAGACGACCGGACACCTTCATAATCCCACCGTATCAGTCGTTTTCCGGATCGCTTTTTGATCCGGTTATTCCCAGATTTCCACTGCCCCGCTCTCATCCCCGCGGATCCACCAGATCAGGTTCTGGTCTACCCGAACATAGCAGGCCTCGGTTCCTTCCGGAATCTTCGCCAGGATTTCTTCCGGTGTGATGTTGCCGCCATAGGGAGACTGGACATAGAGTTCAAATTTCAGAACTTTGGCAGGCTTTGCCGCCCCGGCCGGTTTCTTCGCCGGGGTTTTCTTCGCGGCGGGCGCCCCAGCGGCCGCTTCCTTCGACGGAGCTTTCTCCGCGGCGGGCTGCTTTCCTTTCGCAGTTTCCGCTTCCTCGCCGAAAACTTCCTTCACTTTGGCGGCAATCTTCGGGCTGAGTTTCATCCGGCCTGTCTCCAGCTGGCTGACAGTCGCAGCAGAAATACCGAGCTTCGTCGCAAACTCCGACTGCGACAGTTTTTGGGCTTTACGCAGTTCTTTGATGTTCATTTGCTTTCCCTCCGCATCCTGAAACAGTATCTGCCTTATTATCCCAGATAACCGGTTTCCTGACAAGCGGAAATCCCGACCGGCAAGCAAGCGCCCTTTGGGGTTCCGGAAGCAGGGCTTTTTTCTTTTTCGACGAATACAAAAGATGGGCGCCATCACAAGGAACTGACCGGGCCCGAAGGGATCCGGTTCATCCGGGATCACGAATCCGGCGAGGAAAATTATGAAGGTTATACTGCAGGTATTTACCGGCTTCCGCCGTACATCAGCTTTTCACGCCGAAAAGATTATCGACAGAATCGAAGCCTTCGCTTCCGTCAATCAGGTTGATAAAATCATCATCGGCTGGTGCACGGACAAGTCTGTCTACCGGGAGGTCGGTTCTTTTCTGCACAACGCAGGGATACAGATGCTGCTCTGGCTTCCGGTTTTTTCGGGAACCATCGGAAACACCCGGCCGGACCAGGCGAAGGATCTTTTCGGAAGGCCTTTTCCGATTCCCCGCACAGAGGACGAGGCATCCTTTCATTTTGTCTGTCCGTCCTCCGGCCGGAATATCCGGATTGTGGAAAACACGTACGAGGAATACTTTTCTGACTGCGGTTTTGACGGCGTCTTTCTCGACAGGATCAGAGGCCGCTCTTTTGCGGCCGGCGTTCCCGGCGTATTAAGCTGCGGATGCGAAAGATGCAGGAAGGCTTTTCTGGAAAAAGGGGTGGATATTGATAAGGTCCGGGAACTGTACGACAATCTGGGCGACGCTTTTTTCGATATTGCTTCGTGGCCGGCGGACGGGGCGTTTGTCCTTGAAAACCCGGCGGCACAGCGTTTTCTGACCGCCAGGGAAGAAATCATCGCCGAAGCGGTAACCGAACTGACCGGGTATTTCAGAAACAGGGGGCTGATTGTCGGCCTGGATCTGTTCGCGCCTGTGATCAGCAGGCTAG
>Ga0310786_10002805_pt1 | contig 26089 bp, 29 predicted proteins | sample AusTroGonzalo_MG_FD_203881 | JGI IMG/M metagenome (GOLD analysis project Ga0310786, IMG submission 203881) | Bovine rumen microbial communities from tropical cattle in Woodstock, Queensland, Australia - Gonzalo_03 (v2) (version 2) | ecosystem: Host-associated > Mammals > Digestive system >...
TGGGCGGACGGCAACCGTTGTGAGGAATGGGCGTCACGTCCTTGATCATGTTCACATCCAGACCGGCGGCCTGAAGAGAACGGATAGCGGCTTCGCGTCCGGAACCGGGGCCTTTGACATACACTTCGACCGTGCGCAGACCGTATTCCATAGCGGCCTTAGCGGCGGTTTCAGCGGCCATCTGAGCAGCGAAGGGCGTAGACTTCTTGCTTCCGCGGAAGCCCAGACCGCCGGCGCTGGCCCAGGAAAGAGCATTGCCCTGGGTGTCAGTGATGGTCACGATGGTATTGTTGAAAGAAGAACGGATATGGGCAGCGCCGCGCTCAACGAGCTTCCGTTCGCGGCGTTTACGCGTAGCCTTCTTCAGCTTTTGCTTAGGTGCCATTGATTTTACTCCCTCCGTATTATCCGCATAAAAGCGGAATCAATTCAGTCAGAGACTTACTTGGTGGCTTTCTTCTTGCCGGCGATGGTCTTCTTGGGGCCCTTACGGGTGCGGGCATTCTGCTTGGTATTCTGTCCGCGAACGGGAAGGCCATGACGATGACGAACGCCGCGATAGCAGCCGATCTCAATCAGACGCTTGATGTTGAGCGAAACTTCACGGCGAAGATCACCTTCCACCTTCAGGTTGTGCTCAATGTATTCACGCAGCTTGCTGATTTCGGTCTCGGAGAGATCCTTTACCCGTGTGTCGGGATTCACACCGACTTCCGCGAGCATCTTCTGCGAAGTGGTCAGGCCGATGCCGTAGATGTAGGTCAGGCCGATCTCAACGCGCTTTTCTCTGGGCAGGTCAACACCTGCAATGCGTGCCATTTTAAGTAATACACCTCCGTATGTTGTTTGACCTAATTGGTCAACCGGGAAAAGTTTTGTTTCGCATGGGGCGAGGCAACCCAACCAGGCACCGCGAAACTCGACTCCATGTTGGCTCCTGGTGAAAGCAGGCGCACAACAACACTGACGGACTGCTATGGAAGGTGCAGTCTGCCAGCGCCTAAAGAGACGGGGTTTGATTTCCCACCGGAACACCCGTTTTTCAACGGATGCAGCCGCCCGGTGGCAAACCAGGGCTAACTTCCACAGTTTAGCACAAGGGAAGAAAAATGGCAACGAAAATTTCAAATAAAATCTTAAATTTTTATAAAGAATGTTACAAAATAATTAAATCACCAAAAGAGGTCATAAAAAATGAATCGGATACCTGTTCCACACCAGGATTGATCCGTAAAGGAATCGGCAGACATCCCGGACAAGGCAGCACTATACCGCATGTTTTTTCTCTGAACTCATCTTGTGTTCTTCCTGAATCAGGCATATAATCCATTCCCGGAGCAGATGCGGGGAAACCCGCAGCTGTTCGACAATTAAAAATGCAGGGGAGCTTGTAATGACAGGCTGAGAGGAAGGTATGACCTTCGACCCTTAAACCTGATGTGGGTAATGCCGCCGTAGGAAGTTATACTGATCACGTATTGACGCAGGAGAAGCCACAAAGGGTTTCTCCTGCTTTTTGTTTCCACGGAACGTGGCGGGCCGAGGGGGAGCGCCCTGGGCTTCGTATGCAGCGATGGGAACCCGTGTTTCGGGGTGAGAGGGGAAAAATGATTCCCGACCGGGCGAGGTGTTTCAGCCTCGTATTCAATCAGAAGAGAGGTTCCCGAAAATGAGAAAGTCTGACGTTGTCCTGAAACTGGTTGTCCTGTCCCTGCTGATCGCCCTGGGCGTGGTGATTTCGCCGATCCTCCGGGTGGAGGGAATGTGCCCCATGGCACATCTGATCAACATTATCTGTTCTGTGATGATGGGACCGTGGTATTCACTGCTGTGTGCGACGCTGATCGGCATTATCCGGATGCTGACGATGGGCATTCCGCCGCTGGCACTGACGGGCGCGGTTTTCGGCGCGTTCCTGTCCGGGGTGTTCTACAGGCTGTCAAAAGGAAAGATCATCCTGGCGGTGCTGGGGGAGATTATCGGTACCGGCATTATCGGCGCCCTGGCTTCCTATCCTGTGATGACCCTGCTCTGGGGAAAGGATGGGCTGAGCTGGCTGTTCTATATTCCTTCCTTCACCTGCGGTACGCTGATCGGCGGAAGCATTGCCTATGTGTTCCTCCGGAAGCTGGCAGCGAACGGTATGCTGGCCCGGATGCAGCGGTCTGTAGGATCCGCGGGGTACCAGGATCAGCCCGGCATCCTGTCTGACGCGCTGACTATTGCGGCCCTGGGCGGAATCCTGTGGGTGGTGATCAAGGTTGCCTGTACTGCATTCGGCCTGGAATCGCCGGCATGGAATACAGCGGCATATATTGCCCCGGCAGCCGCGGCTGCAGCCGGACTGATTTACTACAGAATAAAGAAAGGAAAGGAAGCAGATGCGAAAGCTGAATGAGATTCGCAACGCAGTCAGGGAGAAACGTCCCCTGATCCACTGCATTACCAATCCGATTTCCATTAACCAGTGCGCCAATGCGATCCTGGCAGCCGGAGCACGCCCGATTATGGCGGAGCATCCGGCTGAAGTGAAGGAAATCACCGAAACGGCGGACGCGATGATGCTGAACCTGGGGAGTATTACGGACGCAAGGATGCAGTCCATGGAGATCTCCCTGCGGGCAGCAAAGGAGAAGGGCATCCCTGTGGTGCTTGACGCGGTAGGCACTGCCTGTTCCACACTGCGGCGGGAGTTTGCAGCCCGGCTGCTGGAGATCGCCGCTCCGACCGTTATGAAAGGAAACTACTCTGAGATATACGCGCTACACCAGGCTGCTTACCGCTCCGCAGGAGTGGACGCGGATACAGCGCTTACCGAGGATGATGTGCGGGAAGCAGCCGGCGGGCTGGCGCGGAAATACCATATGACGGTTCTGGCCAGCGCAAAGACGGATATCGTTACGGACGGCGCCCGATATGCACTGATCCGGAACGGCACTCCGCAGCTGACCACGGTGACGGGTACGGGCTGTATGCTGGGTGCTCTCTGCGGCGTATACCTGAGCGTATGTCCGGGAATGGAGGCGTCGACGGCAGCATGTGTCGTGCTGGGCACCTGCGGGCAGATGGCTGAAACCCCGAAGGGAAGCGGGACCTTTATGGTCAACCTGCTGGATGCCCTGTCCACCGCAGCAGATACGCAGCTGGAGGATCTGATGGATGTGGAGGAAATATAATGAAGACATTTGATTCGAGCCTGTATTTCATTACGGACAGCACCGGATATGAAGAAGACGAGTTTCTGCGCCGGGTGGAAGCTGCGCTGCAGGGCGGGGTTACCATCCTGCAGATCCGGGAAAAGAACAAAGGCACCCGGGCATACATTGACCTTGCGGAGAAAGTGCATGCGCTGACCCGGCGGTACGGTGTACCGCTGATCATCGACGACCGGGTGGACGTAGCCCTGGCGGTGGATGCGGAGGGCGTACACCTGGGTGCGGAAGATATGACGGTGGCGGCAGCAAGGAAGATTCTCGGGGAAGACAAGATCATCGGCGCGACAGCCAAGACCGTGCCGTGGGCCCTGGAGGAAGCCGCACAGGGCGCGGACTACCTGGGCGTTGGGGCAATCTACCCCACAACGACAAAGGTGAAGACGGTGTTGACTTCCACGGATACCCTGCGGGAGATCTGCGGGGCAGTGTCCATCCCGGTGAACGCCATCGGCGGACTGAACAGGGACAACATTGACGTACTGGCCGGGATTCCGGTTGCCGGGATCTGCGCCGTATCCGCCATCATGAAAGCAGAGGATCCGAAGAAGGCGGCGGAAGGGCTGAAGGCCCGGGCGGAAGAACTCGGCCTGATCCGCCGGAAGGGAGAAACAGAGAGATGAAAACCGTACTCACCATAGCGGGAAGCGACAGCAGCGGGGGTGCCGGGATCCAGGCGGACCTGAAGACCATGACAATGAACGGCGTCTACGCCATGAGCGCTATCACGGCGCTGACAGCGCAGAACACCACCGGCGTGCGGGCGGTCGAGGAGACCTCACCAGCCTTCCTGGGACAGCAGATTGACGCGGTATTTGAGGACATTTATCCGGACGCCGTGAAGATCGGCATGGTGGCCTCCTGTGAGCTGATCCGGGTGATCGCGGACAAGCTGCGGTACTACAAGGCACGGAACGTGGTTCTGGATCCCGTGATGGTAGCCACCTCCGGTTCCGCCCTGCTTCGGAACGACGCGGTGCAGACGCTGATGACAGAGCTGCTGCCCCTGGCGGCACTGGTGACGCCCAACATTCCCGAGGCGGAGATCCTTTCCGGCATGCACATCGAGAACGCGGAAGATATGGTGAAGGCTGCGGAAAAGATCAGCAGCGCTTACCGCTGCGCCGTGCTGCTGAAGGGCGGGCACAGCGTGAACGACGCCAACGACCTGCTGTGCGCGGACGGGAAGACCACCTGGTTTGAAGGGAAACGGATTGATAATCCCAACACCCATGGCACCGGGTGCACGCTGTCCAGTGCCATTGCAGCCAATCTTGCCAAGGGTTTCACCCTGGCGGAAGCTGTGCGGCGAGCCAAGGAATACATCTCCGGCGCGCTGGCGGCGATGCTGGACCTGGGGAAGGGCGCCGGACCGATGATGCACAACTTTGACCTGAAATCCCGTTTTGCCGAAGAAGCAAATGAAATCTGAAAGGAAAGAAAAACAATGAGAGACTACACGACCCAGATGGATGCCGCGAGGAAGGGAATCATCACCCCGGAAATGAAGAAGGTTGCCGCCAAGGAATACAGGACGGAGGAGGAGATCCGGGAACTGGTGGCCAAAGGCCAGGTGGCCATCTGCGCCAACCGGCTGCATACCTGTATTGAGCCCAACGGTATCGGTTCCATGCTCCGGACAAAGATCAACGTCAACCTGGGCGTTTCCCGGGACTGCAAGGACTACGACATTGAAATGCAGAAGGTGATGGCGGCAGTCGATATGGGCGCGGAAGCCATTATGGACCTTTCCAGCCACGGCAATACACAGCCCTTCCGCCGGAAACTGACCGTGGAATGTCCTGCCATGATCGGTACCGTGCCGGTGTATGACAGCGTGATCCACTACCAGCGGGACCTGGCCACCCTGACCGCAAAGGACTTCATCGACGTGGTCCGTCTGCACGCGGAGGACGGCGTGGACTTTGTGACCCTCCACTGCGGGATTACCCGGAAGACCATTGAGCAGATTAAAAAGCACAAGCGGAAGATGAATATCGTTTCCCGCGGCGGTTCCCTGGTGTTTGCATGGATGAGCATGACAGGAGAGGAAAACCCCTTCTATGAATACTATGACGAGATCCTGGATATCTGCCGGGAATATGACGTGACCATCTCCCTGGGTGACGCCTGCCGGCCGGGCTGTCTGGCCGACGCCAGCGACGTATGCCAGATTGAGGAGCTGGTGCGCCTGGGCGAACTGACCAAGCGGGCCTGGGAGAAGGATGTGCAGGTGATGGTGGAAGGCCCCGGGCATATGCCGATGGACCAGATTGAAGCAAACATGAAGCTGCAGCAGACTATCTGCATGGGCGCACCGTTCTATGTGCTCGGACCGCTGGTGACGGATATCGCACCCGGATATGATCACATTACCTCCGCTATCGGCGGCGCAATCGCGGCGGCTTCCGGCGCGGCGTTCCTGTGCTACGTTACCCCGGCGGAACACCTGGCGCTTCCGAATGTGGAAGACGTCAAACAGGGCATTATCGCCTCCCGGATCGCGGCGCACGCGGCAGATATCGCAAAGAAGATCCCGCATGCCCGGGATATTGATGACCGGATGGCGGAAGCGCGGAGAACGTTTGAGTGGGACAAGCAGTGGGAGTGTTCCATTGATCCTGCGACAGCCAAAGCGATCCGCGACAGCCGTGCCCCGGAGCATGACGACACCTGCTCCATGTGCGGCAAATTCTGCGCGGTGAGGAGCATGAACAAGGCCCTGAACGGCGAGTATATCGATATTCTGTAAGCAATGAAAAACCGGCGGACTGCAAGAGCCTGAATGCTCAGCAGGGCCGCCGGTTTTGATATACAAAAAGGTGTTATTTCTCGTCGGGAACAAAAACCAGCTGGCCGTCCTCCAGTTTTATGGTTCCCAGGGTTTTTGTGACCGGCTTATTGTAGCCGTTGGGTCCGCTTTTTTCGACGGTGAGACGATCCGCGGTGACATCGGTGACGCCATAATCATAGTCGTATCCGTCCAGGACATAAATCTCGTGGTTGAGGGGATCCATCACGACCACTTCGTGACGAACCATGCCGCTACCAAACATCCGGCCGGTGACCAGGTCCACACAGCCGTCTCCGGTGACGTCAAACAGATGGAAAGCAGGCGTGTTGTCCTGCCAGTAGGGAAGCCAGAAACCGGCAAATCCATTCCCGGAGTTGCCGAATTCAGAATACTCACTGATGACATCTTCCAGAACGAGACCATGGTCTTTGAGGTTCTGTTCCCCGGCGGCAAAGAGATCCTCCGCGGAAGCAAAGGACACACATACGAGAAAGAGAATCAGGCTGATAACTGTAGTCAGCCTGATTGTTTTGCTGACTGATGACATGGACATAATTTCATTCTCCTTTTCAGGCATATCGTACGATCCTTTGTCTAATGCACGGATTAATAAGACAGCCTGTAATACCAGAAGTTGTCACAGATTTTTTCCGTATGGTATTCGTTACCTCCGCGGGGATTGACATCCTTCTCGTACCAGACCCATTCATTGCCTTCCTGTTTAAGGGCCTGGATCAGGTTTTCTCCCTCAGGAACCGAATACATTTGCCAGGGGGCTTCAATCCCGCCGATCCAGCCGGGACCGTCCCAGGGAGTGTAGTAAAATCCTTCATAAGTGGTGGAAGGACCAAAGCCGGATCCATAACAGTAAAAAGAGACACAGTTATCAGCGAAGGAAACATGAGGCTCTTCCCGGGAAGAACTCAGCAGATTCAGCGTACGGGAAAAATCGTTTTTCTCAATATCCGCCAGGATGGTCTGTCTGTTGTTCCTGACAATGTCAAACATGTCTGCTTTATCCATATAATGGACTTTTGCCCTGGGCGGATCAAGAATCAGCCATAAGCCGGCGATGATCAGGACGGACAACAACAGATACAGCCAAAGGAAACGGAGCCCGGAGCCCGCTTTGGTTTGCTTCACAGGATTGTCCTCATTTCTGTCAGAATTGATACAGGGAAGGCAGCGCGGCAAGCAGCGCCGCCTTTTCATTCGGCACTTTGCCGTCCATAACAGCTTCCAGAAGCGCCTGCAAGGCTTCGCCGACAGCTTTGCCTTTCAGTCCGGCGGCAATCAGATCCCGGCCGTTGACAGCCAGGTCCTTCAGGGTGAAACAGGGCTGTTCTGCCAGCAGGGCATCCAGGGCGGCCATGCGCTCCTTCAGCCGGGCATCCTCCCGCTCCTGCGTGGTATAGCCGGTGGCAACCCGGTCAGAACGGTGGATCAGGAAGAGCGCCCGGAGGTCTTCTTCTCCGAAACGGTTCAGCCGTCTCAGCAGGAAGGACCGGTCGGTGTTGATTGCACCGCTGTCAGTGCGCAGGGGAATGTCATGGTGCAGCACGAGATTACACAGCCGCTCCCGGGACGCGTTATCCAGATGCAGGGACTCGGCGGCTTTCCGGGCTATTCTTTCTGAATACTTCTGGTGTCCTTTGTAATGCCCTTCACCCTTTTCATCCGTGGTGCGGGCAGCGGGTTTGCCAGTGTCGTGCAGGAGCATGGTAAGGCGCAGAATGGGCTCGGCAGGAACGCCTTCAACCCCGCGGACGGTGTGCTCCCAGAGGTCATAGCTGTGATGGTGGTTCTGCTGGTCGTAGCCGATCATGGGTCCGATTTCCGGAATGATCTCCGCCAGCACTTCAGGATATTCCCGCAAGATCCGTCCGGCAGCTTTGCCGCAGAGAAGCTTCAGCAGCTCTTCCCGGATCCGCTCTCCGGCAACGCGGGAAAGATCCGGCGCCATCTTCCGCAGGGCAGTGGAGGTGGCGGGTTCGATCGCAAAATCATAGACAGAAGCAAAGCGCAGGGCACGGAGAATGCGGAGGGCATCCTCGTCAAAACGCTTTTCCGCCTCACCGACGCAGCGGATCAGGTTGTCCGCCAGATCCTGCTGCCCGTTGAAGGGATCGGCAAGCCCGGTATCGGGAGCCCAGGCCATAGCGTTGACCGTGAAGTCCCGCCGGGCAAGGTCTTCCGTCAGGTTGTCCACAAAACAGACGGAATCCGGATGGCGGTGATCGGTATAATCCCCGTCCACACGGAAGGTGGTCACTTCATAAGGCTCATGATTCACCACCACGGTCAGGGTTCCGTGCTTCAGGCCGGTTTCCACAGTGTGCAGGTCATGAAAAACCTCCTGCATCTGTTCCGGCAGGGCGGAGGTACAGATATCCCAGTCATGGGGAGCGATGCCAAGGAGCGCATCCCGGACGCAGCCGCCGACGACATACGCAGAGAAGCCGGATTCTTTCAGCCGGCTTAACAGCATGGAAACGGGTGCGGGGAGAGTCAATTCATAATTCATAATTCACAATTAATAATTCATAATTATATAGTGTGTGCCATAGCAATTTTATGGTTCATAAATGATTATAACATAGATTATTTGTCAGACAAAGAAGAACACCGCTGAAATATGGCGGTGTTGCTTCAATACGATATAACGATTTAGTAAGGGATTCCTCCACGCGGCCTGCGGCCTTGGTCGGAATGACAGCCTGGTGCTATGCATCAGGGATTAACTGGGCGTGTTGGATTTACAGCGGGTGTTCATGACATAGTGAAGAGTGATGAGCGAAGAGTGAAGAAACTGCCGAAAGCGAGGCTTTCGGCAGTGAAGTGATGAGTGAGGAGTGAAGAGTGTAGAGTTGCCGCTGCGCGGCAGTGAAGAGTGAAGAGTGAAAAGTGAATAGTTTCCGCAGCCATCTGCATTATTGAAGCGTGAAACTACGAAGGGCTGCGGAACCAGGACCAGTATAGGTGAAGTAGAGGGCGTTGACGCCGTCCGGAATGGCAACGTCGGCGGTGTATTCCGTCCAGACGTTGGTGAATTCCACCGGGATTGCGGCCAACGCGGGACCGTCCCAGGAAGTTTTCACTTCGAAGGCGCCGGAGCAATAGCCGCGGACCTCAATGGTGACGGACTTCACGCCTTTGCAGTCAAAGTATTTGAAGCCGCAGGTGGCGCTGTTGAGCATATTCATGATATAGGCCTGTTCCTCATCGCCGTCTTTGCCATCCTGGGTGATGCGGGGGAAGCAGCCGTCCGCCCAGACTCCGCCGCCGTAGCCGCCGGTATAGACAGCTTCCTTGTCAGTGAACAGGTTGCAGGCGATATAAGCCGGATAGGTGCCGCGGCCTTCCAGCGGGCCGCCGTTCAGGCCGCAGGAGGTCATTTCCACCTGGGCGATGGTGCCGTCCGGCAGGAGGGTCACTTCTTCCGCCATGCCCTGGCGGCTGTAGGTGGTGCCGTTGGTCTGGCGGTGATAGAAGATATAGGTTTTCCCGTTCATCTGCACCAGGCCGCCGTGGTTGTTGCCGCCGTAGTACATGGGCTTGCCGGCAGGCTTATAGCTGCTGATGCCAATATCGTTGTTGCTGACGATGACGCCCCTGTACTCAAATCCGTGATCCGGGTACTTGCTGACGGCATAGGCCAGCTCGTGCATGACAATGGAGGAATAGACAAAGTAATACAGGTCTCCGAACTTCCGGATAGAGGAGGCCTCGAAGAACTCATGGCCTTCATAACAGGAGCCGGCGCTGAAGGGACGGCTGGGCATGATGAAAACAGGTTCCTGTTCAATGGTCAGCATGTCCGCGCCCAGCTTTGTGCACATAGGGCCGTGACGGGAGGCGTCCATAGGGGAGCAGAAACCGGTGTACAGCCAGGTGGTGCTGCCTTCCGTAATCACGCCGGGATCGAACTGGGGCTCATCCCCGGGCCGGTTGCCCAGCAGGCCGCCTTCCTGATCATGCACATGGCCGTAGAATTCATACTTGCCGGCGGGGGTGTCGCAGACAGCGACGGCGACGCGGCTCTGCTTATCCAGCACATAATAGAGGTAATAACGTCCATCGGGACCCTGGGTGACGTCCGGGGCGTAAAGGCAGGCCTTGCCTTCCCGGTTGTCCGGATCATCCGTCTTTTTATAGATGACGCCTTCATACCGCCAGTCGGCCAGGTTATCCACCGGCGCGGACCAGCAGACGTAATCGTTCAGACAGAAAACGTGACCGTTAAACCGGTCGTGGGAACCGTAAACATAAACCCTTCCGTTGAATACGTGGGGTTCGCCGTCGGGGATATATTCCCATCCGGGAAGATAGGGGTTGAAAGCCTGCATATCGGATGCCCTCCTGTATCCATTTCCTGCTGATTATTATATATCAGTGAAAAGGGAAAATCATCAGACAAATCAAGGCTTTCAAGGGGACAAAAAAAGGAGGCAGGGTATCCTGCCTCCCGGGAATAACACCTGGTTAAATGCTCAGAAGGTATTTCCACGCAGGTTCCTCCGGCTCATGGAAATATCCTTCCTCCACCCGGTCCAGTTTATAGCCGCAGGACTCAAAGGCCTTCTGCATGGCTGTGTTGGTGGAACGGGTTTCTCCGCGGAAGAGGTAGATGCTGTCACTTTTCATGTCCTCTGTGACCCGGTTCAGCAGCCGGGAAGCGACTCCCTGCTTCTGGTAGTCGGGATGAACAGAGACGTTCATGATTTTGACGTAATCATATTCACCTTTCCAGTTATAAATGAAGACGTTGCCGATCAATTTATCTCCGTCGGTCATGGCATAATAGACAGCCCTTTCATCTTCCAGCAGTTCCTTCCAGTCCGCCAGTTTCCAACGGTCCGGGGCAGAAAAGCAGCTTTCCTCAAGGGCAAGAATGGTATCAAGGCTTTCAATACCAAGCCGTTTAATCGTGTACATAATGGATCAACTCCTGAAAAAAAGTATCAGTTGCCAGCCTGGGGCTGAATGCTCAGCACGTATTTCCATGCGCTTTCGTCAGGATCCTGGAAGTAATGCTCTTCAATCCGGTCCAGCTTATAGCCGCAGGCTTCAAAAGCCTTCTGCATAGCTGTGTTGGTTGATCTGGTTTCACCGCAGAAACGGTACATACCGAGCTGTGTCATATCCTCGGTTACCCGGTTCAGGAGCCGGCAGGCGATGCCCTGGTTCCGATAATCCGGATGAACGGAAACATTCATGATCTTGACATAGTCGTGCTCACCCAGCCAGTTGCAGATGAATACATTGCCGATCAGCCTGTCGCCGTCCATCATTGCGTAATAGGTATCCCGATCCCTTTCCAGCAGCCTGCGCCAGTCCTCTTCCTTCCAGCGATCCGGTACAGGAAAACACAACTTTTCCAGGGCAAGAATGGCATCAAGGCTTTCAATGTCCAGCTTTTTAATTGTATACATGATACTTATATCTCCAGTTATTAATTTGCCGCAGGAGTATTGCTGCTCCAGCCGCAGCAGCTGGGTTTTCCGGTCGAGTCCGCCGGCGTATCCGGTCAGGCTGCCGCCTGCTCCTATTACCCGGTGACAGGGAACGATCAGGGAAACCGGGTTGTGTCCGACGGCTCCGCCGACAGCCTGGGCAGACACAGGACGTCCTGTCCGTGCCGCAAGCCTGGAAGCGATTTCTCCGTAAGTGACAGTCCGGCCGTAGGGAATGGTGAGCAGGAACGCCCAGACAAGGCGGCGGAAAGGGGTGCCCCGCAGATTCAGTGCGGGCGTGAAATCCGGAATCTTTCCGCTGAAATAACGATCCAGCCATTGTTCCGCTTCCGTAAAAACGGGCAGCATTTTGGGCTGATGATCCGCAGAAAGGGTCGCGGCAAAATGAGCCTGTCCGTCAAACCACAGGCCGGTCAGGCCGTTTTCGTCTCCGGCCAGGGTGATGCCGCCCAAGGGGGATTCATAATGATGTATGCAGTCCATTGTCTTACAGGATTTTTTCCATCCCGACTTTATAGGGAACAAGCCCCAGCTTTTCATAGAACGCCATGGCACCGGGATTGCAGCTCCAGACGTTCAGGGTTACGTTATAGGCGCCTTTTTCCCGGGCAAAGGCAAGAATATGATCATACAGCGCCCGGCCGACACCCCGGCCGCGGGCAGACTCATTCACGCAGATGTCATCAATATAGACGGTGGTATGCTCCACCAGCAGCTGGCCGCCGGAATGCTGCATGATGCAGAACCCATGCCCCAATACCCGGTCATCTTCATCTGAGCAGACGAAAACCGGCGTTTCTTCATCCGCCAGGATCTTTTCCAGCTCAGCGGCATTGTATTTGGTTGCCGGGCCTTTGAACAGATCCGGCCGACCGTTGTGATGCACCATATCCACCTGGACCAGCAGATCCAGGATGGCGGGGATATCCCGCGATTCAGCGCGTCGGACGTTCAGCATGGTAATTTCCTTCCTTTTGTTGATTCATGAACAAGACAAAAGAACCGATCCGCAACCTCAATCGTCGCCTCTCGTCCTTGGAGCGGACTCGTTGCTCGTTTCGGTAAGGATTCGCGCGCGCACCGCGGGCGGAATTCCTGCCTCGCGCACCGCGCACGACAGGACTCCACCTCGCTTTCGCCTTTGGCGAATGCCCCACTGGGGCACCTCTCGGTTCGTTCCCCCCTTGTCCTGCGTTCCCACCTTGTCCTGTTGGTCAGGGCTTACGGATCTCCCGGATCATGGAGTATTCATTCAGCAGGGTGCCGTCCTTCAGGCGGATGGCATTGGGCCTGACACCGGTGATCCGGAAGCCCATCTTCTCATACAGGGCCCGGGCACGGGCGTTTCCTTCGATAAAGTCCAATTCAATCTGCAGGATGTCCGGATTGGCTTCCGCGATGCGGATCATTTCCTGCATCATGACTGTACCGAGCCCCTGGTTCCAGTACTCCTTCACCAGCGCAATTCCGACGCTGGCACGGTGCTTCAGCTTAAGGTTTGTGGTCCAGCGGATCTGGGCGGTACCGACCACTTTCCCGTCCGCCAGGGCGGTGAGGAAAGCTTCGGTGTCGGAATTGTTTATCCTTTCAAGGTATACTTTCTCAGATTCCGGGGTATACTGACCGCATTCCTCGGGATAGCGGAGGAGAAACTCCGTTTCACAGGCAGTCTGATACAGATAATCTAGAATGCCCTGGATATCTTCCTCCCGCGGACTGCGGATCAGCGCCTGCCTGCCATTCTTCATGGTATACTTTGTCTCTTTGATAATCATGGTGCCGCCTCCGCTTCTGTTCTTTTTCCTGTGTGTTTAGCGATCATGATAGCAGACGGAAACGTATACCGTCAACCGGAATAAAAACAATACAAAAACAAGGCCGGCTGTCACAAAAGACGGAGTCAGTCGTTTAATAGGACAGAGAGGTTTTGGCGGAGCTGCCGTCAGGCTGATTCGGAATGGGGGAAGCGCGTATGAAACAATCCGGTAAAAAGGTCTGGTATAATCACAAGGGAACGGTCATTGTATTTGTTGTGCTGCGCATCCTGGTCGCGCTGACCGCTGTGCTTTCCATCCTCCGCGGTGACTATGAATCGGTCTTTATTGCGGCGGTTACCTTTTTCCTCCTGCTGCTTCCCAGCATCCTGTCCAGAAAGCTGCGGATTGAGCTGCCGAGTACCCTGGAGATATTCCTGTTGATTTTTATCTTCGCGGCAACGATCCTGGGGGAAATCAACAAGTTTTATGTGCGTGTGCCTCACTGGGATACAGTGCTGCATACGATCAACGGGTTCTGTTTCGCGGCCATCGGTTTTGCGCTGGTGGACATGCTGAATCGGCATGAGCGGGTTTCCCTCCGGCTGTCCCCGGTTTTCCTGGCGATTGTGGCATTCTGCTTTTCCATGACCATCGGCGTGCTGTGGGAGTTTTATGAATACACTGGCGACCGGCTCTTTGTGCTGGACATGCAGAAAGATACAGTGATCCAGGAGTTCAACTCCGTGACCCTGGATGAAACCCAGAACAATATTCCGATCCAGGTAAAGGACATCGCGGACGTGGCGGTTATCCATTCAGACGGGAGCGTCCAGCCGCTGGGAGTCGGCGGCTACCTGGACGTGGGCATTCATGACACCATGAAGGACCTGCTGGTGAACATGGTGGGCGCGGTGGTGTTCTCCATCATCGGCTACTGTTTTGTAAAGCAAAAGGGAAAAGGGAAGTTTGCACCCAGGTTTATTCCCCGGGTGCTGACGGACGAAGAGAAAGAAGATAGCCACCAGTGAACAGAAAGAATCCCGGGCTGATGATCAGCCCGGGTACTTTTTTTCTTCACATATCAGTCGATGTAATCCTCGGAAGCCGCAGACTTTTTCTTCGCTGTATCGCTGTAAAGCTTGTTCTGTGTGGCGGTACCTGCTTTTCCGTCCGCGGTCAGGCCGTTGTTCTGCTGGAAATCAATGACCGCCGTTTCGGTTTTTTCACCGAAGTCACCATCAACACTGCCGTCCAGATAGCCAAGATCTTTCAGGCGGTTCTGCAGCTTTTTCACTTCACTGCCGGTGCTGCCGCGCTCCAGGGTTTCACCACTGCCGGAGGCGGGCTTTGAGCTGGAGGGCGCTTTGGAGGAGTACAGGGCTTCCAGGGTCTTCGGGCCGGCTTTGCCGTCCGCCCAAAGCTTCGCTTTCTTCTGGAAAGCGATAACGGCTGCTTCTGTCGCGTCATCGTAGGTTCCGGAAGCGGAACCGGACAGCCAGCCCAGCTCGATCAGGCGGTTCTGCATGGTCTTGACCTGCTTGCCTGATTTGCCATGCTCCAGGTAGGTGTTCTCAGACACCTTCGGGACTGCGGTAGCCTTTGACTCATTCGAAGAAGAGGAGGAAGACTGCTTGGAGGATGTATTCGCACTATTCAGCTTGGACAGGGTTTTTTCTCCAACCTTGCCGTCCGCAGTCAGGCCATGATCCTTCTGGAAAGCAATAACGGCCTTTTCTGTTGCCGGACCGAAATCGCCGTCTGCGGAGCCTTTGTAGTATCCCAGTTCCTTCAGGCGCTTCTGTACCTCACGCACAGCGTCGCTGTCAGTAAAGCCCTTCTGCAGGCTCTTGGGAGTAGGAGAAGGAGCGTCGGCCGGCACAGGGGTTGAGGTGGGAGAAGTGGTAGTGATGATGGGACCGGCGGTGTTAAAGTAATCCGGAACAGGGGTGGCTTCGCTGCCCACCGGCTGAGGAGTGACGGCAGAGGTCAGGTCTATCCAGCCGTTTGAGTCGTCGGTAAAGGGCTGAACTGAACCGGGAGTGGATTCTGTATAATCCGTGGGTTCAGATTCGGGTGTCTCTGCAGGCGGCTGGCTGACGTCCGTCGTATCCGGGAAGATGACCTGGGGCTGTGCCGGCGGAACCGTGGCAAACTGCCCAGGCGTACCCTGATAGTTGTTATTTGTTTCATCTGCTGAGTTGTGGCATCCTGCCAGCAGCAGGCACAGTGCCGCAATCACAGCCAGTATGATCAATTTCGTTTGCTTTTTCATGATGCATTCCTTTCTGTATATCCGGGTTCCATTGCGTATTCCATGAACACGCGGGCAATCGGAAACATCGGCTGTATTCACGGGGGAGAGGGGAACCGGCCGAATCAGCTTCCATATATATAAACGATTCCAAAGGGGGATTTGTTCCGGTTTGACCGATACAGGCAGACAACAGGAAGCAAAAAAGCGGCAATTCTGTCTTCCTGAAACAAGCATGCTGTGGTATATTATCCGGAAAGATGAACTGATGACGAAGGAGCGGAAAGATGATTATTCATTCCTTTGATCCGGAAAGTCTGGCAATCATTTCTCCCGGTGATTTTTACGGAGAGGCACGGCATCTGTGCGACGTGTGCATCATCACCTTTTCCCATGTGATTTTTTCCCATGTGCTGGAGACTTTTCCGCATGAGCAGGTGGCGGAGATTCATGCCTGCAACGGGATTACCCCAATCTACCTGCTGACAGTCAACGACCGGAAGATCGGGTTCTACCTGACCCACGTCGGTGCTGCCGGCGCCGGAACCGACGTGATCGAATGCCATCACATGATCGGCGCTACGAAGTTTGTGATGTTCGGTTCTGCCGGCAACCTGAACAAGGGCGCGACTGAAGGGAAGTACGTCGTGCCCTCCGAGGCGTACAGGGATGAGGGAATGTCCTATCACTACGCGGCGCCTTCGGATTATATCGGCATCCCCGGCGCGGAGCTGGTGTCACAGGTGTTTGAGGAACTGAAACTGCCCTATGTGCAAGGCCGCGTCTGGACGACGGACGCCCTGTACAGGGAAACAAAGAACCAGACAGCCCTGCGGCAGCAGGAAGGCTGCCTGGCGGTGGATATGGAACTGGCCGGTGTGCAGGCTGTATGCAGCTTCCATGGGTTCTCGCTGTACAACTACCTGATTACCGGCGACGTGCTGGATGCTGAGGAATATACAGCGGATGGCCTGCGGGAAGCCAATCATACGCTGAAGCACTTTTACCTGGCCCTGGAGATTGCCAAGAAACTTCTATAAAAAGCAAACAAAGGGAGGCACTTCGCAGGGAAGTGCCTCCTTCTTGTTTGGACTGACTGGAGAATGTGAATGGATTACTGCTGTCTTTGCTCCAGTTCCTGATTGATCCGGTCAGCCAGCTTTTTCTGATGGCGGTAGGACAGGACAAAAACGATAAAGGCGGTCAGGAGCATAAAGAGGATTGCCAGCAGGGCGGGAAGCAGACCCCGGTCCAGGGGGATCCCTCCGGCCAGGAAGGCGATTACCAGCATCACGGTGCATCCGATTGCCATGTATATCGCAGTCTGCACCGGGCGGCTCCATTTTTCATTGGTGTAAACAATACCGGACAGGCCAAAGCCGAGACCGATGCCCAAAGTGCACAATGCCATTTTAGTGATCGCGTACCCGGAGAGGGAACAGGTGCCGCCCCGGTTCAGATCATTGATCAGGGCGCAGAGCAGGAACAGAAACGAAGAGATCGCGACGGTCTTTTTGGTGAACTGCATCACAAAGGCGGCGTTTTCTTTCTTTATTTTCATAATAATTCCTCCTATAAACCTAAATAGCTTTTGAGATCCGGCAAGTATTTCCTGGAAACATAGTCGGAAAGTCCGTTTTTCATTTTCAGAAGCAAACTGCCTCCGAATCCTGCTTCCACGCTCTGGATGCAGGAAAGGTTCACAGCGCATGCCTTTGAAATCTGCAGGAAACCGTCGCCCAGTTGATTCAGTAATTCATACAGTCTCTTCCGGGAAGTGAAACTGTCCTTTTGTGTGTAGAGCTTAGTTTCGCCACTTTCCACACGTACCATATAGATTTCCTGCGGCATAAAGAGAATGGTCCGCCCATTTTGTTCCGCCAGAACCGGACTGTTTTTAGCCTGCAGGATATCCAGGGCACGCTGGATTTCCGGTGTCAGTCGGTCCGTGTATATGACTGCCAGGGGAGTCGTGTGTTCAGGAGCAACTTCAAGCTTAACCTGCATAAAAGATCTTCCTTCCTGTTGAGTGCACATCAACTTGAGTTAGGTTGAGTATAATATATAAGGAGAACAGCGTTTTGTCATCTGTTTGGAGGTAAGAGGCTGATTTTGGCAGGTAAAATGCAGAGACAGCGCCACAAAAGCTGTGTTTGACAGACATCCCCCGCACACAGTCGCAAGGAACATCGGATCCCGGCTTGTACAATCCATCATCGCAGAAAAAACAGTCGTGACCATTGCGGTCACGACTGTTGATGTCTTTCCAGGCTGTCGGAAATGGCTTTCCGGCCGAGCTCACCGAAACCGGGTTCCTTCTTTTCATAATCGTATATCAGCAGTCCTTCTTTTCCGGGCTCCAGTTCACACAGTGTTTTGCCGGATGCGTCAAACAGCGCGGTAGGCGCTGTCTGGAAAGACGTTGTGCTGTTGACGGTCAGGACCGGACAGACGTTTTCCACCGCCCGGGTCCGGATGTGTGCCCGGATCAGATCGTACCTGTCAGGATCCGCCTGGGCGGCGGTGTCAGAAAACAGGATGACGTTCAGGTCGGTTTTCTGCCGGTACAGTTCCCGGAAGTATTCCGGAAAACGGACCTCAAAACAGATCCGGATTCCGATCTTCAGTGCTCCGGCCTGCAGAATACCGTCCCGGGTTCCCGGAACGAAGTTTTCCTGATCCCAGCCCCAGAGGGCGCGCTTGTCATATTCCGTGACGGTACCGTCCGGCGAAAAGCACAGGGCAGCATTATAAAAAGAGGATCCCCTGCGGATAACTGTGCCGGCAATGAGATGTATCCGGTGTTGAACGGCGGCATCCTGAAGCCGTGCGTGGGCTTCGTCTCTCAGCGCATCGTCGATTTCCGCGGGAGAGGAAACAGCCAGGGGCGGATAACCGGTTACGGCGCACTCCGGAAAAACAAGCAGTCTAACGCCTTCCCGAAAAGCACGGGAGACGGCGTCCAGCATATGGGACATGTTTTCCGTGATGCTGCCGGTCACCGGGAACTGATAAGCACCGATTTTCATCAAGGGCTCCTTTCTGCCGGACTGTTACAGCACAAACATGAGGAACAGTACCGGAAACGCTTTCCGGATATCCCGGTTGAGCAGCAGCCAGGCGAGGCCATAGAAGATGCTGACAACCAGCAGGGCCAGACCGCCGGTCAGGCTGCCTTTGGTCAGGATATGGGCCAGGCCCCAGGTCAGCCCGGCCAGCAGGCCGCCGTAGGGGATCATTGTCCTGTTTCCCTGATGGAACCAGGCTTCGAAGGCTTTCTGGCCGAAGGCAATGATCAGATACACGAGGCCGGTTTCAAAGACATAATAGATATACTGAAAAATAAACTTCAGCCAGCCGTTATAGCGGAATTCTTTCACCACTTTGGATCCGTTCCAGTCGTACCAGGAGTAAACAAGCATCAGGACAAACAGGACCGCAACCACAGCCCACTGCCAGGACTTTACTTTCTCCTGCGGGGCGAACAGATTATATCCGCATTCTTTTCTTGCCTGCTTTGAAAGGAAGAAAAAGACCAGTCCCCAGCAGATACAGGTGAGGATCCAGTGAAGAATGTTTTGCAGATCAGACCATTCATTTGACGGGCAGCCATAGAGCACAGGTTCCAGCACAAACCAAAGCAGCACTTCAAGGCCGAGACCGGCGAATGCAATCAACGCATATTCCAGAAACCGGGTTCCGGTTTTCCCGCTGAGCGGTGTTTCCATTTTACAGCTTCCTCCCGATGAATTGAAATGACAGAAGTGATGATAGCATGCAATGCAGTTTTTCACATTAAAGAAGAGTTAGAAATGGAACGGAATATATAAACAGCAATTTTATCCAATTCATCTGGCTCCGGTCAGGGTAATCTCTACCTGTAAATCAGAAAGGAGGTAACCCTATGAACCATGAAACCTTTGAAGCCTTCAATGCCGGACACTTGTGCCGGGAGGACCGGAACATCCCTTTTGACCGGATTCCCTGGTCCGCACATCCCGTGTTTGAAGGTGTGGAACTCAAACACATTATCACAGCCAAAGATACGGACGGCGTATTCAGCTATCACCTGGTCCGGATCGCCCCGTATAAGCAGATCGGAGACCATATCCACGAAACACAGCTGGAGACTCATGAAGTGATTGCCGGAGAGGGCATCTGTGTCAACGACGGATACAGCCAGCGTTATGCCCCGGGTGTGATTGCGATCCTGCCCGCGAAGGTTCGTCATGAGGTGCAGGCGGGATCACAGGGACTTTACTTGTTCGCCAAATTCTTCCCGGCGCTCTGCTGATCCTCAGCCCGGACCGCATCCCGGTACTGGGCGGGAGTAAGCCCCACCAGCTTCTGAAAGCATTTGTCGAGGTGGCTTTGATCGGAAAAACCCGCGTCATAAGTCACCCGGGAGATGCTTTTTTCTTTCTCCAGCAGCTTCTGGGCTTTCCGGACCCGGCACTGGATCTGGAACTGGTGCGGGGTCAGGCCAAACGCCTTCCGGAAACGGCGGATCATATAGTAGGGACTGATGTGGGCGTCTTTCGCCATCTCCTGAATCAGATACAGGTTTTCCGGCTGCTCCAGGAGGGCAAGGCGAATATCCTGCAGATATGTATCTCCGATTTCCGGTTCAGTCCGGATGCAGAGTACCATCATGGAATAGGGCTTGCCGTCCACGGCACGGATCTCATGAAGCGTATCCGGCGGAATGCGGAAACTGTCTCCCTTTTCACAAATCCGGCTTTCATCATTGACGACGAGCCGGATTTTTCCTTCTTCCACGTACCCCAGAGTCAGATGGGAGGTATGGGTATGTGGCGCGTAGGATTTTGTCCAGTTCCGGTACCGGACGATTTCCATCCGGTTATTGGCCTTCCGGTAGGTGATGCCTTCCGTCTGATGTTCCATACTGCAGCCTCCGGGTCAGAAACCGATAATGATCTTCAGGAACAGAAGCAGCAGGACGCCCAGGATCACCGGACGGACGATCTTTGTGCCCTTGTTCAGGGCCAGGCCGGAACCCAGCCAGTTGCCGGCCATATTGCAAAGCGCACCGGCCAGCCCGAGCAGGAATACCACCTGTCCGTTCAGCAGGAAAACCACAAGGGAGGTAATGTTGGAGGTCAGGTTGATGACCTTGGCCTGCGCGTTGGCGGAGGAAACGGACATCCGGGCAAAAACAGTGAAGGCAATGATCAGGAAGGTGCCGGTTCCGGGTCCGTAAAAGCCGTCATAGGCGCCGATGAGGAGGGCAGCGGCAACACAGATAATCATGGTCCGGCGGTCAGCCACCGCATCTCCGCCACGGTCTGTGAACAGATGCCGGTTCAGCACAAAGAAAGCCGCGACAGGCAGGACGGCAAACAGGATATACTTCATCACATTCTCGCTGACGAGCAGGGAAAGCTGCGCTCCCAGGGTTGAACCGGCGAAAGCTGCCAGGGCGGCCGGAACGGCCAGCTTCAGGTTAATGAGCCCGTGGCGCAGGAAGCGCCCTGTGGACAGACTGGTGCCGCAGGTGGAGGACAGCTTGTTGGTCGCGATGGCCTGATGAACAGGCAGGCCGGCCAGCAGATAGGCCGGGAGCGAGATCAGTCCGCCGCCGCCACCGATGGAATCAACAAACCCGGCCAGGAACAGCAGGGGACAGACGATCAGAAAAGACAAGGGGGTCAGGGTCATGGGACGCCTCCTGAGATAATAATCAAAACCGACTCAATCAGCTGAGCACAATACACCGGAGATAACGGCCTTCGCCTGCACAGGCTTCGGGCGGGGAAACAAATCCATTGTTCACAAGGGCTTCATTGGTGCTGCCGAAAAGGATGTGCCAGCATTCATTAGCCGTCTCCTTCAGGGGAACCCTGTGCAGGGATGGTGTGATCCTCAGATCCCGCATGCCTTCAAACACATTGGCAACAGGTTTGAGCAGAACCTTTTCGATCAGCTCCTCAATGGCATAAAAAACAACGTCATGCTCCGGCATGAAGACGGGGACACAGGGCTTTCCGTTCCGTACGTAGCCAAAGGCTTCCAGTGCACGAACTGCCCGGATATCCGCTTCCTGACCGGAAGCCAGGGATCTGGCAGCCCGCGTCAGGTCCGCCGCGGACAGACCTTTCATGGCTTCATGAATGGAATCGAATGCGGGTGTCAGCTTTCCCTGCTCCTTCAGGCGGAAATAACGGAAGCAGTCCAGACGGTTTCCGTCCGCGTCGCCGAAGGATTCAAGGGCGCAGTCTTCCTGCACGCACCGGTTGAAGGAACAAAGCAGCCTGTCTGAAAAAGCATCCAGGGCAGGGCTTTTTTCATAGAGGATCAGCAGGTAATCCAGGCCAGTGGGGTGGGGCCGTCCCTCGGAGATGATATCTTCCTGAATGAGCCTGTCGATCATGGCGCCGTCCATACTCCAGCCGCAGAGCAGGTGATACAGGTTCCGTTCCGGAGAAAAACCGTTGTTTATCTTTCCGGCAAGTTCATAAAGCGGCTGCCTGCAGGACATGATGAGATCGGTGATTTTGCCGGCGGCGGAGGCAAAGTGATCCGCCAGCACGGAAGCATCCGATTCAAGGAATACGGGTGTGTCCAGGTAAACACGCTGCCCCTCCCGTCGCAGGACACCGCACCGGATCATACGGTCGATATACTCACTGCCGAACTGTCCGGCCAGATCTTCATACAAAACGGTTCCGACTTCCCGGGAAACCATGGCTGAAATCAGCGGAGACAGGGAATCCATGAAGTTCCGCGGATTGTCCGGATGGAGGGCCTCATTCTCCTGATCCATCTGATCATACAGATAACAGGAAAACTGCTTTTCTTTGTATATCATTCACAGGCCTCCTGTACGTCCGGCGCAGGGCTCTTTTGCCGGGCCAGCCAGACATTATAGGCCAGGATGGAACAAACCACGATGATGGCTCCGGTGACAGCCAGGGCAGAGACTTTCTCTCCATAGAAGGCAGCAACAAGCAAGGGATTCATAATAGGCTCCATGCCGGTGATCAGGCTGGCGGTGACGGCAGGGGTGCGCTGAATGCCGATGGAGAAGAGAATGTAGGCGCCTCCCACCTGTACAACACCCAGGGCTACGATGGCTGCCAGGGTCGGCAGGGAGAAGTCTGTTTCTCCAAAGCACAAGGGTGTCATCACAAGGCCGGCGGTCAGCTGGCCAAGGAAGCAGGAGGAGATGGCATCCGCGTCCTTGCCGGTATTCATCATGAACACACCGGCATAGCAGACGCCGGACAGGATTGCTACGATGTTGCCGGTCAGGTTGCCGGCCTGGATGCCGTCCACAAAGAACAGCACCACGCCCAGCAGCACCAGGAAGCAGGTGATCAGATCCACCCGGCCGGGTTTCTGCCGGTAGAGCAGGGCCATGAACAGGATGACGAATACCGGCGCGGTGAACTGAAGGACTATGGTGTTGGCAGCGGTGGTCAGTTTATTGGCAATGGCGAAAAGCGTGGTTACGCCGATCATGGAAAGGGCGCCGATCAGTACCCGGCGGTTGAAGACAATCCGGCGGCGGGTGATCAACAAATAAAGGCCGATAACGGCGGCACCAATCAGGTTCCGGGCACCGTTGATAGCCAGCGCGGACCAGGGGACAAGCTTGATGAACAGGCCGCCCGTGCTGAAGCACACGGAGGCCAGGAAAACAAACAGTACAGCCCGCCGGTTTTTTCCGGCTTCATCCGGTTTACACATCGGTTCTTACGCTCTCTTCCGTCCTTGATATTCATTCAAAAAAGGGTTCGCGTCAGTTTACTATACCGTGCCCCAAAGGACAAGAGGAAACGTGGATTTTACATGACAAGGAGTAGGGTATATGTTAGAATCAGCTCTGACAATCTGATGAAACGGAGTCATATCCATGCGCATAGAGAAAATTAAAAACCTGGAACCCTGGATGGATTTTATCCAGGAAGTAAACAACTATCCGGAGTTGGCCAGTCCGTGTATCGGCACACCATATTACTTTGAACGCAACCTGCTGATGGCAGTGAACCGCCCGGGACAAACCGTGATTGGAGTGTTTCAGGATGACGAGCCGGCAGGACTGTTCGTATTCATTGTCAGTTCGGATGACCAGAATGTTGAGATGAAGGTGGACGTCTGCCGCAGTGCGGAAGCTTATGAAGCAGTGATTGAATATATGCAGGAAGAGTATGCCGGTTGTCAGGCAGATTTCGTATTCAACCCGGATAACCGCCTGCTGACGGATCTGCTGATCCGGAAGGGCGCAGCGTTTGATCCTGTACAGGTTAAGATGGTGTTTTCCGGCGTCTGCCCTGCCATTGATACCGAAGGGGTGGAAGTGCTTTCTGAACGCTATCACGAGCAGTACCTGGCCATGCACGTCCGGGACGTGTACTGGACCGGGGACAAGGTGATCAAAGCGGATAAGTTCCGTGTGTTTATCGGTGTTGAAGAAGGCCTTGTGACCGGTTATGCGGACGTTTCCTACAGGCTGAAGGAAAACGAGGTTTACAGCCTGCAGGTGAAGGATCCCGCCCGGGAAACGGAATGGAGCCGGAAACTCCTGGCAAAGGCGCTGGAGATGAACAGGCCGAACGGAATGATGGTGCTGGTGAACGAGGAGGATACTTCGGAAACAGCTTTGTTTGAATCCGTTGGCTTTGAAAAGGTACCGGGGCATCGTTATGTTACAGTCACATGGATGCTCCCGGTTGCAAAATAACAACAGAAGAAGAGGATGAAGATGTACACAGAAGAAATCAGGGACCTGGCTCCCTGGATAGAGTTTATTACGGAGGTAAACAGCGATCCGCGGTTTGCCAATCCGACCATTGCCACACCGGAAATGTATGAAAGAAAAATCATCCGGGCGGTGGATGATCCGGGAAGGCTGGTGCTGGGCATCCTGGAGGATGGAATTCAGCAGGGACTGTTTGTTTTCAGCATCCTGAAAGATGACCGGTACGTGGAGATGCTTGCCGGCTTTTCCCGGTCCGGTGAAGCTTATGAAGCGATGGCGGAATACCTGCTGGAGCACTTCCCAGGGTTTGAGGCGGATTTTGTGTTCAACCCGGCCAATGACCTGCTGACAGGCCTGCTGAAGCGGAGAGGGGCGGAGATTGATCAGGAACAGCAGTATATGAAGCTGACCGGAAATCCGCCGGCTGTGGATACCGAAGGAATTGAACTGCTTTCCGAGCCCTGGCAGGAGGAATACATTGCCCTGCACAATAAGGATATGTACTGGACCGGGGACAGGATTGTGGAAGAACCGGATTATTACCGGGTGTTCATTGCCCTGGAGAATCAGCGGGTGGTCGGTTATGTGGACGTAAGCTGGCCGAAAGATCCGAATTATATCTGCGACCTGCTGGTGGCGGAAGAAAGCCGTGGCAAGGGATGGGGCAGGAAACTGCTGGCGAAAGCGATTGAGATGAACGGATCCGGCGGGATGGAACTGGATGTATTTACGGACAATATTCCTGCCCTGCGGCTCTATGAATCCATGGGCTTTACCAGGGTGAAGGGACGGAATACGGTTTCCGCCTTCTGGACGATTCCTGAAGCGTAAAAAGATCGAAAGAAAGAGGGTACACATCACAATGATGTGTACCCTCTTTTTGTTTTACAGAGCGGCATTACACACTCAGATAACGATCCATCAGCCGGGCAGTGATAATATACATCACAACGGCCAGGGCCAGCGCGATGGCACCCTGAAGCAGGAACATCACAACAATATCCAGGGAAGCGGGCACAAGCCCCATAATCTTCTGAATACCGAAGTTGAGCAGGGCGAACAGCACGAAAGTGATGACCATGCTGCCCTTTTGTCCGTTCAGCAGGGAAGAGCAAATCACATCCGCCAGGTAGGCGGTGGTCACGCTGCACAGGATACTGCAGATGATATAGACAAGCAGCGCTGACAGGTGCGGAAACGTCGGCGTGAGACCGATGCCGAAATTCTTCAGGAATGAGGTGATAAACTCCAGTTCCTGCTTGATCAGCGAAAAGTTCAGGAGACAGATGCCCAGTCCGACGGCACCGATGCCCAGCATGGAAAGGCCGTTCTCCGCCACCTTGGCACCGAGAATGCGGTAGGTGCTGTTGGGCGTCATGAACAGCATGTATCCCTGACGGGTGTTCATATCCTTATGCAGGGTGACCAGGCTTATGATACCGATCGCCAGCAGGCCGCAGAGGAAAGTGAACAGGAACAGGGACAGGCCCAGGGTGACAGTTGCGTTGTTGTCGGTCCAGTAGCCATAGAGGAAGACCCCTTCAAAAATGACGAGCAGTGCGAGAAGAACCAGTTTCGGAAAGAGGGTTTTTCTGAATTCATATTTCAAAAGCCGAAGCATTATGCCTGCACCTCCCCGTGACCGAAGATAGAGCGGTAACGGTCCGCCATGGAGACACCGTCCACTTCCCGCATTTCTTCCAGATCCCTGACTTCAACCAGACGGCCGTTGCTGATGAACACCGCACGATCCGCGATGGCTTCCATCTCTTCCACCAGATGACTGGACAGGAGCAGCAGCTTTTCCGGAACAGCCGCGCTGAGAATGGCGGGGCGGATTTCGTCCCGGGCCAGCAGGTCAATGCCGTTGAAAGGCTCG